>OLGJ01000058.1_pt1 | contig 79713 bp, 83 predicted proteins | sample 1605431 | NCBI WGS metagenome assembly OLGJ01 (sample SAMEA3888920, study PRJEB22519) | human gut metagenome | biome: human gut; feature: human-associated habitat; material: faeces | place: Denmark | collected 2009
TTTTCAGACTTACAAAGCTATATGCTTAATCCCCCCTGGTTTATCGGGTGAGCCAAAAAAACGACAAAGCTACGACAACCATCGGGTATGGTTGCAGCAAAAGACATAAAGTAGAAAGCGAATATGACGCAGGATTGCTTGAATTCACCTTCTACAGCCGACGTAAGCTACCGCTTACCAAAGGGCATCCACGTTACTGGGGCTGATGACAAATCGGATCCAGCTATAGAAGGAATGCCCTGGAGCCATCTGTTCATTGGAGGTGTTAACACCTATGTCGTTCGCAAGATGCGCAAGACCCAGTACAAGCTTCAGAAACTATACTTGGTTGCAACCTATTGCGATGAGGAAAAACAAGAATGGCACATGCTTATGCCAGATGAATTGCGTGAGGCTTTGTCAAGCAACTATAAGTTCTATCTCGATTTGGCGGAGAAAGGACAGAAAGGACCGACAGCCAAGCAACTCCGCATGATGGCAGCAATGAAGCGGTTAATGGGAGAATGAGCTGTAACCACCAAGCCTGCTCAAGTTGTCGCTTGATTGTTGAAAAGAAAAAATCTAAACTTTATTCAAAAATACAGGTATGCCTAACTCCTTGATAAATAATTAGGACGTTGTTTGGTGATATATCATTGGGCTGATATGGCTTTGAAAGGAACAGAAAACGACTAAGTAAACAGGTAAAATTGAATAATGATTTAACAACTCAACATGTAGTATTTGTATAAGTATCTATACAAAGGACCGTGCCCAAAATTGAGTTCTAACTATAGTCTATATAATAAACGTTAAAAGCTACTGTATATGAAAAAATATGAATGGCTTGTGAAGCGACATTTACGTTCGGTAGATTCCTTGAAGCTATGGGCAGAAAATCCTCGATTAAATCCAGATGGTAAATATTTAAACTTGTTGGATTATGTTGAAGAATTACTATCAGATAATAGTGAGAAAGAGAGTTTTGTAAAATTATTGGAGTCTATTTCGAAAAAAGGCTTTATTCCTTCAGACCCTATTGTTGTTTGGAGAAATGAGGACAATTCCCATTGCTATGTAGCAGAAGGAAATCGAAGAGTTTTAGCACTAAAGCTATTGCGTAATCCCCAAAAAGCGCCTAAAAGCATAAGACCATTAGTGAAACAATTATCATCAAAAACTAATCTTGATGATATTCAAAAGATTAATGTTTGCATAGCTCCATCTTTTGACGATACAATATGGTATATAAATGAGCGACATACTCCTTCTGCTTTACAAAAGCCATGGAGTAGAATTCAACACCAGAGATGGATATTCGAATTATATCAAAAGTATAACGGCGACATAGATTCTATATTGGCAGAAACGTCTGCAGATAGAGTAACTATTGAGGCAGATATACGAATTTTGAGGTTAATTGGTTTGATAAAGCAACCCCAGATTAAGAATCTTTTGTCGGAAGAGGAATATGAAAAGGCTGTTTCGCATAGATTTCCTATAACAATATTAGAGCGTTTCTTCAATTACTCTAAGGTACGAGAGGCATGGTTTATTACTTTTGATGGGACAAACGTAGTTATTAAAGCTGAGGAAACCAGTTTCTTTAATGCTTATGCTGAGTTAATTCGAAGAATTATAACTGGAGATGGAAAGGTTAAGGTCAATACTCGTATGACCTCATCTAATGTTGAAGAAATAATAAATTCTCTTCCTACTGTAATAAAATCTGAAGATAATTTATTGCCATTGCAATCAGGGGCGATAATAGCAAAAAATAGTGAAAGAAAAATTGAGACTAATGGTACTAAGGTTTCTCAAAATTCTGTTTTGAAAAGGGATGTCAATAGACCAAAACTTATCCTGGGCATTTATACATTGGAAAGTGCAGACAAGAGACTAGTTGATTTATTCAACGAGTTAAAGAAATTGTCGGTTTCTTATTATCCTACATGTGTCTGTGCTTGTATGAGAGTATTCTTAGATATATCTGTTAGACTCTATATCGAGGAAAAAGGCTGGGAAATGGAAATAACGAAAAATAGACAAAATTGTTTTCAAGAAGTAACATTGCATAAACGATTGGCTTTTATAAAGGATAAATTATCCAAATGTGAAGAGAAAACAATCATAGAACGTTTACTCAATCCAAAAAATGAATTTTCTTTAGATGTATTGAATGGCTATGTTCATAGTAGCGATACTCATTATGAATTGAGGCAGTTTATGAATGGATTTTGGGATTTTATGTTTCCATTATTTAGAATGATGTTAGACATAAGAGAATCTTCTACGAGTATAGAAAAGAATACTAATCCTAATTTATAAGCATAACATTATGATGAAAGTTTATTCACCTTTACGTTATCCTGGTGGAAAAAGTCGTATCTTCCCTTTTGTTTCACATCTGATAGAGGAAAATGATATGAAGGGGATTGCTTACGCCGAACCTTATGCTGGTGGTGCAGGGCTTGCTTTGATGTTGTTGATAGAAGGTTGGGTTAATCATATTTATATAAATGACTTAGACCGATCAATTTACTCTTTTTGGAAAGTTTTGCTTACAAGAACAGAGGACTTGTGTGATTGGTTGTATTCTGTAGAAGTGACAATGGAAAATTGGAGCAAGTACAAAGATATTCAAAGAAATATAGATTCTGTTGATGAATTTGAATTGGCAAAATCAACTTTGTTTTTGAATCGAACAAATATATCTGGTGTAATTAAAGGAGGTCCGATAGGTGGAAAAGAGCAGGCTGGTACCTATAAGATAGATGTCCGTTTTAATAAAGAAGAACTAATTAAAAAAATAAGGCTTATAGCCACATTTAAGAATAAAATTCATTTATCCAATGATGATGGACTTACATTCTTGAAGAATATAAGTCGAAAACATGAGGATGTTTTCGTTTATTTAGATCCTCCTTATTATAAAAAGGCTGCTGATTTATATATGAATTTCTTTACAGATAAGAATCATGAAGAATTGCGTGATTTGATATCAAATTATCGGAAAAGATGGATGATTTCATATGATAACGAGGACTTTGTACTAAAGTTATATGGAAAATTCAGAAAAATAGAATACCAATTGGCGCAATATGCTTCTAATCGTGTAGGAATAGAAGTCATAATATTTGACCATAGAGTAAAATGTTATAGTTCTATGGCTTACTTAGTTAATGCTAAAGAATTGTGATGTTTTATCTATGCGGTTTAAAAGATTTAGTCGATGTTAATCAAAAAGGTACATGTAGAAAAGTTCCGTGGTTTCCATAACCAAGACTTTGAGGTAGGTTCCATGCTTACTGCTATTGCAGGACAGAATGGAACCCAAAAGTCAACTCTTTTGGGGATTATAACTCAAACGTTCACGTTGGGTAAGGACAAGAATCCTATGGGCAGTGAAAAACCATTATGTGGTGGAAGTTACCGCTCTGCGTTTAGCGACAAGTTTCGCCTTTCTCCAAAGTTTGATTTACCAGGCACTCATGAGTGGACACTATCGTTTGATGATGGAAGGGACTATACTATAGAGAGCATTCTTCGCTCCGATACAAAGACCATACGCTTTTGGCAGAAAGGCATGAGAGGAAAAGGAGATGGATACATCCAATACCCAACAATCTTTTTAAGTTTGAAGCGAGTGCTGCCTGTTGCAGAATCAGGAACAGTTTCAGAATCATCACTTCTTACAGACCAAGAGCTTGCTGAATTCAAAAAATTACACGACACGATACTGATTACAGAGAGTCATATAGAATCAGCCTCCTTGCTTGAAGGTACCAATAAGCAGACAATAGGTATCACTACAGACAAGTACGATTGGAATGAAAATTCTGTAGGGCAAGACAATCTGAGCAAAATAATATTGGCATTGTTCTCTTTCAAGCATTTGAAAGAAAAATATCCTGAAGATTACAAAGGTGGCATATTGGCTATAGACGAATTGGACGCGACAATGTATCCTGCATCACAAAAGAAGTTGCTAAAAGAGTTGCGCACATATGCTTCAAAACTTAATTTGCAAATATTCTTTACTACTCATTCTTTGTCTCTCATAGAGAGCATTGATGATTTGATTGGTGAATGCAGTCAGAAAGATGCAACAAAAGACCAAGTAAGGTTAGTCTATCTGAAAAAGCAAGACAACAATATTGTTATCAATGACAAGGCAACTTTCCGCAACATAACACTGAATCTTCAGGTTATACAAGGAAAAATCAAACCTGTGCATAAAATCACAGTCTATACTGAGGATAAGGAGAATATTATATTTGCCAAGCACCTGCTGCGAGGCAAAACTACTCAACTTAATTTCATTGACATTGACTTCTCTGGCGCAAATTTAATTTCGTTGGTATCTAAGAAAGTTCCTGCGTTCATAGAACCAACGGCTATTGTGATAGTGGATGGTGACGTACGTAAGGAAATCAACAAAATGAAATCTATAGTCAAAGCTAATAATATTCTTATATTGCCATCCAATATGTCTCCCGAACAGTTGGCTGCTACATTTTTACATGATTTGTCTGATGCAGATAAACTTTGGGAAAATATAGCTGAAGGATATAGCAAGCAAGTATGTTTCAGAGACATAACTTATGATGAAATATTGCATGATAGGATAAAAGCAAAAACTTGGTTTAGAAGTCAGTTACCTTCTTGGGGTAGAACCGCATCCAAGGTTTTAACTCCTTTATTCAGGAAATACAAGGATGAACGAAATGAATTTATCTCTGATTTTGATGAGATGATGAAACTTTATCAAGTATAATTTATCATGGCAAAGAAATTGATAAATAAGTAAAATATATAACATAAAATTTCAAAATAGCGATGGATATAATTTCAGTAATAAACTATAAGGGAGGTGTTGGTAAAACAACCCTTACCACCAACATTGCTGGTGATTTAGCACAGCTTGGTTACAAAGTGTTGATGATAGACCTTGACCCTCAGGCAAGTCTGACATTCTCATTCTTGAAACCTGATGAATGGAAGGAAAAGGTAGCAGACGAGCACACTATCAAGAATTGGTTTTCCGATTCGAAAAAAGTAAGAGCTAAAAGGTTTAAGGATTTGATCATAACACCTCATACGGTTAAGAATTCTCTGAAAAATAAAGGGAAACTTGATTTGGTCTCTTCACACTTGGAGCTGATAAATGTTGATTTGGAACTTGCAACCAAGTTGGGCGGTGCCAATATGACCCAAGCAAAGGAACAATTTATTAAAGTACATCATCGACTTTTGGACGGCATAAACCAGCTACCAGAAGATGCGTATGACATTATTTTGATAGATTGTCCTCCAAACTTTAATATCGTTACCAAGAATGCGATTGTTGCAAGTGACTATATTCTGATTCCTGCCAAGCCTGACTATCTGTCAACAATGGGTATCGACTATCTGAAGAATAGTTTGGATAAGTTAGTCAAGGAATATAATGAATACGTTTCTATTGAAGACTCGGATTGGGATGATTACGCGCCAATAAATCCTCAAATACTGGGTGTCGTATTTACGATGGTTCAGTATTACGGAGAGAAGCCAATCAGTGCCCTTCGCCCTTTCATCGCCCAAACAAAGCAATTGGGATTTGATGTATTTGAGGATACCTTGCGTGAGAATAAGACACTTTTTGCAGATGCTGCTCAATATGGAGTACCAGTTGTTATCAGTAAAAGAAATTCTGGCATCAACGTAATAGATGGTATCAATGGAATTGTAAAAGAATTGTTAAATAAGTTGTGATATGAGTAGAACGAATTTTTATGTCTCAGAAATGGAGCACTTTCTTGCTTTCTTAAACAAATTGCCACAAGCTATGGTTAAAGAAATTGAGAATGGTGAGAAACAAATAGAAATTAATATAATTTCTTCTTCCAAAGAACCAAATGAACCAATGTCTGAAAACTCCATAGTTGTTTCAGAAGCCATCACTTTTCTCAACTCTATGCAATCACGTGAGGAAGCCTCTTCTTATTTTTCTACCAATGACTTGAAAAGAGCTGATTTAGAATCCATTTGCAAACAATTAGATCTACCTTTTACCAAGAAGGAGAACATGAAGACTCTACAGGAAAAAATTATAGAGGGAACTGTAGGATATAAGTTGAGGTCACAGGCAATACAAAAATAGAAATGAAAGATACTCATAGATATGTTATAGAGACGGCAAACCTTGATATAGCATTGGAAGAGTTTGCTCAAATGAATCAAGGAATAAGCATAAATCGTACGGATAATGCTAATGAAATCAGATTAGATATAACAGATGGAAGCCGAAAAGGAATTCTTCATTTGTATCACAAAAATGGAGGAAACTATAGTCACACCGAGCAAGGAGATTGGGTGAATATAGCAGAAGCGTGTTGGAGCTATTTATTGACAAAGTATGGAATGCAATTGGAGCATTGTACCCTACCTTCTATTCAAAATGTGGAGAAAGTCGATTTTGAAGCATTCCTTGATTGCTTCAAAGAATCTGAAGATTATACAGTAAACGAAAAGGAGCAACTTCCTAAAGGTATGCTGTTTAACGTTGAGATATCTGATAGTAAGAAAGCAAAAGTAATAATTTCTTATTATAACAACAAGAAAATGCTCATTCAAGGTGCTGTTACAAAACTTCTTGTAGATATAGTGTCTGAATGTTTAGAAGTGATACCTCAGGCAAATCGTTTGATGTTGGATAAGATTTTGCCTCCTGATAGAAATGGCCGTTCATCACTTGATGCAAAGATAGAGGCACACATTAATAACATAGAGCCAATTAAGGGTGGGAAAATAGAGAAAATGATAAAAACATCACTGGTATTAGTGAACTCTGGCGTAGTTGTCGAGGATTACAGTTGTTTTTCTGCAAGCATACTACGAGCTCTTGATGCTACAATTAATGGAAAGATTAGTCAAGTTGCGGGACCTGTTACAAACTATGGTAAGTATTTCGAAGGAAGTTCTGCATGTGGCTATAAAATTGTGGAGAAAAATAATCCATACCCAGATGATATAGAGTTGGCGCAACTTTTAGCAGACGCTTATACATATTATCATAATCACAGGCATCCAATAGCTCATACAGACCATCAGAATGTAGAAACAACTCGTATTCTTACTTATGAAGAAGCTGTGATGGAGGTCAAAGACACATTAAACTTTATCAACAGAATTTATGAAAAATGGTAATGCGTAGCAACTATTATAATATTCAAGCAATTCAACCAAATGTGTGTTTAGTAACAATACTTTCTTGTGAAATGACCGAGATTTATTGGAAACAACTTATGGCTGATTTAGAGCCATTATCCAAGGATGTATTGGTGTGCGTGGATTTTCTGTTTAGAAATGGCTTTCACGATCGATATTTTAAATTGACATTAACAACAAGTAACCAAGTGATATTAGAACCATTTCAAATTGGTAGCCAAATATCACGCATTGCTGACTTTTTTTTTGCTGAGAATCCAGTTTACATCGAAAATAGTATTTTAAGTCGTTTTCAGAAACAATTTTATTGTAATAAACTTAAAAGAATCTTTGAGCCTCATAGATAGGCCAGATAAATATTTCTCTAACATCAGATAATAACAAGCGGATAGCTAAGAATACTTTGCTTCTTTATTACCGTATGCTCTTTATGATGATAGTATGACTGTTTACGTGCCGTGTCATGTAGAGAATATCTGAAGAACAATATAATGAATTGCTGAAAGCCTACACCAAGGAGGTTTAGGCAAATATGATAAAGGCTGATATACGACAAAGGTTCCCAGAGCCTTATGCCAGTATGTATTGCCAGCAGTTTGATAATTTCAAAAACGTTGCAGATTTCTTTGAATTTGCAGCAAAGTTAATGAGGAGATAACATTTTAAAAGGATTTGTTTTAGTAGGTTGTTTTGGAACAAGTCTGTAATACTCCATTCTCTATCAATGTCAATCTGTATAAGAATAGGGAGTTGTAAACAGCCACCCCAGGCGGTCCCATCCCGCACAAGACTGACGAGGGCTTTGATGCCCCGTCAACCATATAGCGCAGTGGTTAAGAGCGACGGGGAGGAGCGGTTTCCTCTTTTTCCCTGAGGTTTCTGTCCCCTACAAGGGGAACCGAAGGGGGCGTAAAGACCATTGAAGAAGACCGAGAAGGGAGGTGAATCCTCCCTTAACGGGAAAAAGCTGTGCAAATGAGCGCAATGAAAGTTCGCTTTCAAATTGCCGAGTGCAGCCAGCTTTATCAATAAAGGAAGGACGGGTAGGTTTTCGAAAAAATACAATACAAAAAATACATATCAGAATATAACGACATAACCATAAATTTATGTGTGGAATAGTAGGATATATAGGACAAAACGAAGCATATCCAGTCCTGATAGCAGGACTGAAGAAACTCGAATATAGAGGATATGACAGTGCCGGAGTGGCACTCGTCAATGGAGAGGACAAACTCAATGTCTATAAGACAAAGGGCAAGGTAGCAAACTTGGAAGAACTCGCAGCAGACAAAGACTGCGGAGGCCATATCGGTATAGCTCACACCCGATGGGCAACACATGGCGAACCATCAGCCGAAAATGCACATCCCCATGTCAGTATGAGTGGTGACCTGGCTTTGGTACATAATGGCATCATCGAGAACTACCAGGTGCTGAAAGAACAACTCATAGCACGCGGTTATCAGTTCAAGAGCACAACAGATACCGAGGTGCTGGTACAGTTGATAGACTCATACTATCAGCAGAATGGCAAAGATTTGGTGTCAGCCGTTTGCCAGTCACTGAACGATGTTGTGGGCGCCTATGCCATAGCAGTCATCGAATGCAAGAACCCCACTCACATTGTGGCAGCCCGCCAGTCAAGTCCATTGGTGGTAGGCGTAGGAGCCGACAAGCAAGACTTCTATATCGCCAGTGATGCCACTCCTATCGTAGAATATACCGACCAGGTAGTCTATCTCGAAGACGGTCAGATAGCAGAAATCAGAATCGGTAAGGATATAGAGATGATCAATCTCAACCATAAGTTATGCGATTATGACATCAAGACCGTAGACCTCGACATCTCCAAACTCAGCAAGGGAGGCTTCGACCATTTCATGCTGAAAGAGATCTACGACCAGCCCCAGTGCCTGAAAGACTGTATGAGTGGTCGCCTGTTTGCGGATAAGGACAATCCATCCAACAACCACATCGTGTTGTCAGCCCTTACAGACTATAAAGACCGACTCATGTCAGCCAAGCATATCATCATCGTGGCATGCGGAACCAGTTGGCATGCAGCCCTCATCGGCAAGCAGCTCATAGAGAAGATGTGTCGCAAGCGAGTAGAAGTAGAATATGCCAGCGAGTTCCGTTATGGCGAACCCGTCATCGAATCCGATGATGTCGTGATAGCCATAAGCCAGAGTGGCGAGACTGCCGATACCTTGGCAGCCATTCAACTTGCCAAGCAGCACGGAGCATTGATCTTCGGCATCGTCAATGGCGTAGGCTCATCTATCGCCCGAGAAACAGATACCGGCATCTATATTCATGTAGGACCAGAGATAGGAGTAGCGAGTACCAAGGCCTTCACCGGTCAGGTCACAGTCCTTACCCTCTTTGCCTTGGCGTTAGGTCATGAATTGGGCACCCTTTCCGAAAAAGACTATGTAGAGACCATCGCCGAGTTGGCAGAGATTCCCGGCAAGATGGAGAAAGTGTTGGAGCAGACACCATCGATCTTCCGACTGGCTAAAGTATTCACCTATGCACATAATTTCCTCTATCTCGGTCGAGGATTCAACTATCCCGTAGCATTAGAGGGAGCCTTGAAGCTAAAGGAAATCAGCTATATCCATGCCGAGGGCTATCCAGCAGCCGAGATGAAACATGGCCCGATAGCCTTGGTAGATACCGATATGCCGATTGTATTCCTTGCCACACATCACCAGTTGTATGAGAAGATCATCAGCAACATGCAGGAAGTGAAATCCCGCAACGGACGCATCCTGGCTATTGTTACCGAAGGCGACAAACAAGTCAAGGCGATAGCCGATTCTGTGATAGAAGTACCGCAGACTCTCAATGCTTTAGTACCTCTTCTCAGCGTCGTTCCCCTGCAGATACTTGCGTATTATGTGGCAGTAGATAAGGGATTGAATGTAGATATGCCAAGAAATCTGGCAAAGAGTGTAACGGTAGAATAAAGGCAGAATAAATCCAAATTCTGAAGGACATAGTTAAACATAATCATAGAATCAATGAATAATTTCAACGATATAAAAATAGCCGTAGCCGGAACAGGCTACGTAGGTCTGAGTATAGCAACCCTGTTGTCTCAGCACCATCACGTTACAGCAGTAGATGTAATCCCCGAAAAGGTGGAGAAACTCAACAATAGAGTTTCACCCATACAGGACGATTACATTGAGAAGTATCTGGCAGAGAAGAAACTGAATCTGACAGCAACCCTTGATGGCAAATCAGCTTATAAGGATGCAGACTTTGTGGTGATTGCAGCACCAACCAACTATGACCCAGTAAAGAACTACTTCGATACAACCCATGTCGAAGAAGTAATCGACCTGGTGTTGGAGGTGAATACAGACGCTGTGATGGTTATTAAGAGCACCATCCCTGTAGGTTATACCCGCAGCCTTTACCTGAAGTATGCCAAGAAGGGCGTCAAGAAGTTCAACCTCCTATTCTCACCGGAGTTCCTTCGTGAAAGCAAGGCACTTTACGACAACCTCTATCCAAGCCGTATCATCGTAGGCTATCCCAAGCTTATTGACCGCCCCGAGTTTGCAGAAGAAAACGAGGCAATCATGCAGGTTACAGATGTGGAGAAGCTGAAGGAAGCAGCCAAGACTTTTGCAGCCCTTTTGCAGGAAGGTGCCATTAAGGAAGATATCGATACACTCTTCATGGGCATGAAGGAAGCCGAGGCAGTGAAGCTCTTCGCCAACACCTATCTCGCCCTTCGTGTAAGCTACTTCAACGAACTTGATACCTATGCAGAAGTAAAAGGTCTCGATACCAAGGCCATCATTGATGGAGTAGGACTTGATCCTCGTATCGGTACCCATTATAACAACCCAAGCTTCGGTTATGGTGGCTATTGCTTGCCCAAGGACACCAAGCAGCTCTTGGCAAACTATGCCGATGTTCCAGAAAATCTGATTGAGGCAATCGTTGAGAGTAACCGTACACGAAAGGACTATATCGCAGATGCCGTATTGCAGAAAGCAGGCTGGTATAGCTATACCGAGAACAACCAGTTTGGTGCCGAAGTCAATTCATGCGTCATTGGAGTCTATCGCCTGACGATGAAATCCAATTCCGATAACTTCCGCCAATCTGCCATTCAGGGCATTATGAAGCGTATCAAAGCAAAAGGCGCAGAGGTGATTATCTATGAGCCAACACTCGAAGATGGTAGCACCTTCTTTGGCAGCAAAGTCGTCAATGACTTGGAGACATTTAAGGCTCAGAGCCATGCCATCATCGCCAACCGTTATGATACTTGTCTGGATGATGTCAAGGATAAGGTATATACCAGGGATATATTTAGAAGGGATTAGAGATAAAAAGGTTGTAAGTTGTCACTTTAGCTGTAAAGTGTATGTTATAAAAATATATACCTCTTCCCCGAATCCCAAATTTACGACCTCCTCGATGATATTGCCTTCTATTATATATAATAAGGTGCTCAACTTTCGCAAATGTCGAAATTATAGAAGTTAAAGCCATAAGCCAATAGGGGGAATGTCTTATGTTAATTTTCAAGCCCACAAAGGCTGTTGGCTATAACTTCTGAACTTACTAAAGTTCATTTTTGGGGAATCGTAAGCAGAAAATGCTAAGATTTGATACGAAATCCAAAAAATATTTGTACTTTTGCAATAATTTCGCCCTTTCCTAAGAAGAAAGGGTGATGAATGTAAAATAAAGACACATGTGCAGAGGCTGCGTGCCAAATAAAAACTCATATACAATTCTGATGATGCACATTATGAAAAAAGCGACTAAGCTATCGCAACCATCATGTATGGTTGCAGCAAAAGACATAAAGTAGAAAGCGAATATGACGCAGGATTGCTTGAATTCACCTTCTACAGCCGACGTAAGCTACCGCTTACCAAAGGGCATCCACGTTACTGGGGCTGATGACAAATCGGATCCAGCTATAGAAGGAATGCCCTGGGGCTACTTGTTTTTTCACAACAAGACAGCCCGGGCTTTTGAGAAGGAGATGAAAGATCATAACGACCAAAACAATTCTACTATTCCTTGTTTCATTATTCATGATTACAGCTCTTCGATCCAGCCGAACAGAGCGTGAGCATCCAAGCAAGGACATTCCTTAGGCGTGGTGCCGGGCAAATCACGATGCCCCACGATTTTCGCCTTCGGAAACAGACGGTGAAGGCGAGTCAGCACATCAACGATTCTTTCCGTCTGCTCAGGCGTGCGAGTATCACAAGGCTGCGCATGCTCATTCAGTCCACCCTCGTAGCAGATACCGATAGAACAACGGTTGAAAGGTCTCGCATGCGCCCCCACTTCGAGCAGGAAGCGATGTTGCGTCATGCTACCATCCTTGCGGATATAGAAGTGATAGCCCACATCATAGAAACCACGGCTCTTATGGTCGCGTCGAAGTTGTTCCACACTATAGTCCTGGTTGCGTCGAGTAGCCGAGCAGTGCAAGACCAAAAACTTCACGGAGTCGGCATTCATCATCAGTTTGCCGTCCTCCACTCTGGCGAGGAGTGTGCGTTCATTACGCACCAGCTCCTCTCCAATCGATAAAGGAAATCTTTCTTGAATCATTTTTGATGAATTAAGGGAGTAAAGAAGTTAAGACAACACCTTTTGGGTGCAAAACATTAAAAGAGAGCACTTGTGCACGAACTTACGCCCAGTGCAGTCAGCGCAGCGATGATAGCCTGTACAACAGCATTCATGATAGATACCCAAGAAATCTTCTTGGAACCATTGTTGAAATTTTCATTTTGATTATTCATATGCATTTGATTTTAAAATTAAAATAGTGTAGTTTGTGCCTGCGCCCGATCGCACTCGGGCGCAGTGCATTCCTCATTCGGGATTATTCACCATCTCCGGTGCCTTCGGTTCCCTCAGTTCCGCTGTTCTCACCGCCTGCTGGAGTGTTGCCACCAGAAGGGGTGTTTCCTCCAGAAGGAGTATTGCCGCCAGAAGGCTTGTTATCACCTGAAGGCTTGTTGTCGCCATTCGGGTCGTTATCTTCGCTGTACTTCACGAGGCTGATGCGATTAGGAATCAGGTCGTAGGTACGCTTGCCATTGCGATCCACGGAGAACGAAGGACGGAAGCCTGGCAAAATACTTTTCACCAAGTTGGCATTCGCCTTCTTAGGTTCAGACACCGCCTTGTTGGTGATGAAGCGGAGATAAAGAGTACCGAAACCAAGAAGCTCGATGTTGTAACCCTTGGCAAGGTTCTCCACCACATAGTAGGCATAGCGGTCGAGTACCGCCTTCACATCAGCCGTGGTTGCAGTAGATTCCGTAGAAATCTGCTTAGCCACCTCTTCGGTAGTCAATGTACCGTAACTTACAGGACGTACAGAATAAACGGTTTGTCCCTTTTTCTCACCCATGTTCATGGTCTTCTTGACCTCTTTGTAACTTTTACTCATAGTTTTAAAAATTTAAAATGTAAATACTATAATGATTGCAATTTCTTAATTGCGATTGCAAAGGTACAACATTCGCTAAGCCTCCTGTCCGTTTCTGTCTGGGAGCGTCAGGAAGCTTCCCGAAATGCCCTTTTCACTCCTTTTCTTTATAGATCGATAGCCAATTTCTCGCAGATAAACTTGACTGCTGCAGGAGGAAGAAGTCTCGTGGAAGGATAGACGCCCATACGGGCAAGTTCCTCATCGAAAGGTTTTGTCCATCGTCTAAAAGTCTTAGAAGTGATGCCGGCGTAAACAGCCAGCTCAAATTTGTACATTGCTTTCATTTCTTTATACCTTATTTATATATGTAACACATATCAGATATAGCTTTTGATGCATCAGTTGCTTTCTGAATTCGTTGGCAAAGATAGATAGAAAATAGGGCATACCAAAAGGCGTTCATAAGCGTTTACTTCACGTTCATCTTTGTTCATTGCACATTCATTTTAGAGCAGAAAATGAGCAGGAAATCGAGCTGTCAAGATACATCGAAATTCATGTCGTACGACAATGCATCCCCATGTCGTACAACTATACAATCTCATGTCGTACGTTCATAGCAACGATAGTCGTACGACATGACAACCTCATAACAACTGCCTTCAAAAAGGCAAAAAACCACGAAATGATGACAGATAAATCCAACTGCACATTCAACATCAGCGGCGGCAATGTCCAGATATTGCCCAATGCTACCCAAGGCATCCAAAACTTCTATGGCGACCAGTTCGCAGAGGAAGCTTTGAAGGCAAGTGTTAACACCAACCCAGGCAATGCAGCTCCCGAACTTAGTGATGAGGAGCAGGCTTTGCAGTTATATATAAATAAGGTAGAAGTATTAAAGCAATACGCTTCTCGCCTGTCTCAATGCACTTCCGCAAGAGACATAGGCAAGATAGTGGTTGATATGCGCAAGGATGAGGAGGTAAGAGTAGATGATTACGAGATGGTGAAGGAGCGCTTCATCAATGTGTTGCTAACCTTGGCACCTCATGTGACAAGTGGTAAGACAGTGAGCAATGTTCGCCAGCGCATCAACGACGCCTGGGACAGAAGAAAATAATCAATCTAATCTTTAAAACTAAAACAGATGACTGAAGAATCAAACCAATTTGACATCAGCGGGGGCTCTAACCTGATTGCCCCAAATGCAATGACACAACAGCAGATTTTCTATGGTGATCAGTTTGCCCGGAAAATATTGGGGAGTAAAGAAGAACCGCTCACATTGGTAGTGCTTGGTGCTGGAGTAGATGCTACAATGGGACTTCCGACATCAGCAGACCTCATACCACGTATAGTCGATTATTTGGCGACAGATGAAGGCGTAAAGCTTGATGCCATCTTACGAAAGGTAATAGGCCGAGTACATTTCCACTTCGACAAGTTTGTGAGTACAGCCGTTGATCGATTGGCTAAGGATCTGGACAAGGAAATTGTATCAATTTGTCACAATATCAATGATGAACTTGATAATAATAAGAGTCTTGATGAGACACAACGTAAATTGGGTATGCTTATCGTTCGACTGTTCAAGAAAGTCTTGGATTTCAAGAAAGGAGCAGAAATAGATACCGAGACGATGAACTTGATAGAAGAGGTGTTTGATACGGTCGTAAAAGATGACAGCATCATAGATTTGAGTCATCTCAACTATACCGACACATTCAAGAACATCATTGTTGAGATACTTCAGAAGAGCATCCATGAGTCGAACAATCCCATCTTGCGCCATATCTACAAGAACATGCTCGACATAGAGCAATTGCTCTCGCAATACTTCTATGGCTTTTACACTGGTCAAATCAGTTATATCCGCGACTATCTATACATATCCTGGATTCTATGGGCGTACTTGGTAAGCGAGGAACAGCGAAAGGCGCAAGAGAAAAAGGAGGAAGATGTTTCTTCTTCCATTTATGCACAATTGGCAGGTAAGGATTGCCAACTCATCACATTCAATTATACATCTTATGCATCCCAAGCAAGTCCAACAGCACTCTATTTTCATGGTTCCCTTAAAGAGTATGTGGATGTGGAGAACAAGAACGATTTCCTTCATGATGACTTGATGAGTATTGATATAGAGGATTTCTTTACAAATCAACTTGCAGCGGAGATAAGTTTTGACTCAGATCACAAGTCTATAACAATCCCTTCATTTCTGCCACCGATGAAGATGCGTCCTGTCATATCCAAGCATTATATAGACACATGGTATCATGCTTCCCAGATGGTGCTACGTGCCAACACAATAATCATTCTTGGCTATTCATTTTCATCTGCCGACAACTATTTCTGTGATATGTTGCGAGAGAACCGTGATGCACAAATCATCATCATCGACAAGAATCTGGAGGCGATAAGTCGTAATGTGTGTCGTGTACTCCAGTTGGATGCCAATCGTTATTCGAAGCAAATAAAAGATGGAAACGAGATACGCAAATACAACAATCGAGTGACCATTATCGGTGCTGATTTATTGACAGTAGAATTAGCTACCTACCTTTCTTCTCCTTCCATTTCAAAGGAAATGGGTCAGTAAACCACCAATACAGCGTAAGGTGGTTTGAATGAAAAAATATTGGTATGCCTAACTCATTGATAAATAGTTAGGACGCTGTATTGGTGATATACAGAAAGACATACAGAGAGTATTGGAGTGTATCATGAAATAAAAGTTAAAAAACAAAGAAAAGAGGTCGGATTTTATATAATATCAACAAAAAGTAGTATATTTGCAATCTAAAGCAAGAAGTATGCATATATTAAATAACCATACACGAAAGTCTTTGAGTCGAAGACTTGGTAAGTCTTATGATGAGATGTTGCAGATGAGTGCGGAAGATTTGGATGCCCTCATCGAAAAGCGTATTGGCAAAAAGCTAACTCCTGCTTTTTCTTTGAAGAACATGGTAAATCGTGGCTCTGTCTATCTGTTTTTCAAGCGTTTAGTTTCGCAGAACGACATAGATAGGCAGTTGGCTAAAATCTAAAAATATTTGCCATGGAGAATAATGTACGAATAACAGCACTTTATCAAGACTATAACACTGTCATCAAGCCATTAATAGCAGAGGTGGAAGCAAGAACAGAACAATTTCCATTGCCTTTGTTCAATGAGATTCGGGCCTTGCATGACCATATAGCACGTTGTTATTCCGACAATATTTCTTCACAACAGATAGACTCTGAGATTCACAAGGCAGAACGTCATGTCATAAGAATTATGCTTGATTGCTACAAGTGTCTGAACTTGTCGTTGCATGATGCAGTTTTGCTTTTTGAAAGACAAACCAAGCATATCGATTTGACAGTTCTTCAGAATGGAACCTTTTATACAAAGTATAAGTCTCTTCGTACGAAAGCGATTCAAACCGTGCGAAAGGCAAAGTCCTTGGAGGCATTGGATTCCTATGCAGCTCTTGATACTTTTCAAGAAGCTTTCAATGTGTATTGCGATTTGGAAAATATAATAGATGAGGTAACTTCCGATTTACATTGGGCACGTGTCCGCTTCTCTGTGCGCAGAGTGTTGCAAGTGCTGTTGTGGATTTTGAGTGCTGTTGCTTCTGGATTTGTATCGATATTATTGGCTGACTTTTTCTGATTTCTTTGTTTGAAAGAAATTGAAAGTGTAATTATGGACAGAAAATTATTGATGGGGTTTTGCAAGAAGTTGACATGGACTTTACGCCTTATTTGTCTCAAAAGACAGACTTATCCGCTTTTTTGAAGTAAGCGTCCAAAAATGGCTTTGGATTACTACAAGGGAAATGATCTTAGCCAACTGATTCATCATTCTGATCGTGGGGTTCAGTATGCAAGTTATCGATATACTGAGTTACTCAAGAGATACAACATACTAAGAGCAACATAAGGGGATATGCTGATACCGTGCTCTTTGAATATTTGTATGATTTGAGCAACAGAGAGGTCAAGCCATCTTACGGAATCATCCAGTGGAAGACCCGCCATGTGTTTTTGAACAATCTCATCGAATAGAGCCAAGTATTCTGGATGCTCGTCTAAGATGGCTTTGCGACCACCACACCATGTTTGCCTATGTTGATAGCTCTTGTAGCACAATATAGCCGACGCTGGCGCTCGTCTAATTGCTGGATGTATGTCAAGTCGGTCTCTGAAAAGACTTCTGCTAGAATCTTTGTATTCATTATAACTGCCTGGAAATCAGTTGTAAAGATACAAATTTTCTAGCAGATTAAAGAATGTAAATAGCTAATAATCAATAAGTTAAAAAGAAATTATGACAAAGAAAGATTATAGTAAATATGAAGCAAAGGAATAACTTGGAACTCTATCTTTTACCCATGTGTTACTTCATAAAAAGGACACAAAAATGTACCAAGTTATTTATTAATCATTACTAAGTCAATAAAATTTTACGAAATGTTGGAATTTGAAAACTTTATAAAGGAGTGTCATCGCAGATTTAAGAATTGTGGCAATTGCGCGGATAATTGTCCAATAGATCACTATTGTCTGAAATGCTCAAAGAACGAATGTGATTGTGCAGCTTGTATGGCATATATTCAATTCAACGTTTCGCCGATATTCCCTTATAGTTGTCGAAAGATTACATTTCATTATGTCTTGCAGTTTTTCAATCGATTTGCGTCTGAGATTTCTTATTCGTTGCGACTTTGGAAATCGACAAAATGCAAAACTATATCAATAGCGTCTTTAGGATGCGGACCTGGTTCAGAAGTTTTTGGAATAATTGATGCATTTAGAACTGTAGCACCAAATTGTACGATATCTTATCAAGGGTATGATATGAATAATATTTGGGAAGAAGTTCAAAAATTATGTGTTGACGCATTTAGCCAATCTCCTCATAACATAGAATTCTATACAATGGATATGTTTGCGGGATGGCAGGGAGGTGAAACGGTTGATGTTTTAATCATGAATTATCTTTTGTCTGATGCAGTGAAATTTCAAGCAAAAGGTCAAAAAGAGCAGTTTTTGCAAGAGATTGCAAATTTTATTATAGACAAAAAAATCAAACTTATTTTATTTAATGACATTAATTATTATGGGCATGACAATCAATTAGACTCTGGGGTTCAGATGATGAGAACGTTGATTAAAAATATTAAAAATAGAATAAGAAAAGGTTCTAGAAAATGTTTGTGTTTTCCAGGAGATCCATACTCAGGAGTTATGAAATGGAAACTACATACATCAAATTCTCTTCTGTTCCCATTATTAAAAGAAAATAAGGATGTAAAGTGTAATCAATATTGTGGGTCAAAGCAAATTTTATTAATATTAGAACATCTATGATATTATCAGTATCTCGTCGAACAGACATTCCTGCATTTTATTCTGATTGGTTTTTCAATAGGATAGAAGCTGGTTATGTTGATGTTCGAAATCCAATGAACATTCATCGGGTTAGTCGTGTCAAAATAACACCTGATGTTGTGGATTGTATTGTGTTTTGGTCAAAAAATCCGAAGCCGATGCTTTCTAGGTTAGATAGATTGTCACAGTATCAGTATTATTTTCAGTTCACACTCAATCCTTATGACCAACATATAGAAAAAGAGGTTCCTCTGAAAAGAAATATATTTGATACATTTCGGAAATTGTCAGAAAAAATCGGAAAAGAGCGAGTGATTTGGAGGTATGACCCAATACTTATTTCTGATAAAATAGACGTAAATTATCATATAAAATATTTTGAGGAAATTGCCAAGCGCATATCAGGCTATTCCGAACGTTGTGTAATAAGCTTTGTAGATTTGTACAAAAAAGTTGTTTCAAATGTTTCGGCTCTTAATATTCGGGAACCTAATTCTGATGAAATTGAAAAATTGGTCAGTGCTTTAGTTCCAATAGCAGCTTCTTATGGATTTACTGTTCAGAGTTGTGCGGAGCATATAGACCTTAGCGGTTTTGGAATAAGTCATGGGGCTTGTATTGATCCTTTGTTGATATCTCATTTGATAGGTCATTCAATTCATGTGCATAAAGATAAAAATCAAAGAAAAGAATGTGGGTGTACCGAAAGCATAGACGTTGGTGAATATAACACCTGTCAGCACTATTGTGCATACTGTTATGCTAATTTTAATTGCGGAATGGTATCACGTAAAATAGAAAAGCATAATCCCAAATCCTCTCTTCTGATTGGAGAACTTCAGGAATCTGATATTGTAAAAGAAAGAAAAGTTACTTCGTTAAAAACTAAAACGTTGTTTTGCAACCGCCAACAACGTTATTGACAAAGAATTTTCACTGCTGTCCCGTTTAGAAATCTTCCGGTCCGAATAGACTCGGCATATAGTAATCAGTTGACTCTTTCTCGGGAATAGTCTTGTTAAATAATTCATTAATTGGGGTTTTATCCGTAAGGAACAACCCGACGTTCTTTGAAATTGTGTGTAAAGATTGATTCATGTGCATCTTCTTTTTGGTTAGAGCCAATAGAAGGTATGTACAAACGGCAATCCAAATCTGGAGATAGATAGCATTCTCAGATGTTCCATAGAAGGATTTGATGTGCAAGTGTTGCTTGATCCATTTGAAGAAAAGCTCCACATTCCATCTTTCCCTATAAAGTTCTGAGATTGTAAGCGCTTCGTACTCCATGTTGTTTGTGAGAAATCGATAGACATTGTTGGTAGTAGCATCTTGATACCTCCTTTATGCTTACGGAACTTAGTCCAAGGGCAAAGTTTAAGACAAAGGCTGATGGTGCTGCTGTCAAAAGCATAAACCATGTTATCAAGATCAAGGCGAAAGTCATCCTTTGCATAGAGAGGGCGAACCTTCTTGACAAGAACTTGAGCGAAATCAGCATAGATTCTCCAGTCTCTTTTCTCATTAGCCTTGGCAAGTATGTTACGAGGAACAGCATAGCTGATACCGCAATGATATAGTCTGCTTGACAATGCCGTTAGACAATTTTCAATATCTCTCAGGCTACCACGATTAGTTAGCTGAGCATAGCTCATCACAAGAAACGGATCCTTGCAAGTAAAGTTCCTTGATCGGTAGTTGCCCTTGTATCGGTCAACACAAGCCTTGAATTCTCGTTCTGGGATATTTGACATGATTTGAGAGAATATTGTTTTTCCGTTGTTCATCGCACGCTTCTTTGTAGTTGTGTGCAAAGATACTAAATCAAATCGAATACACGATTTTAAGCGAATAACTGATTGATTATAAATAAATTAAATAAATATCGTCTCGTTTTAACGGGACACTAGTGCTTATAACTATGAACCAAAAAGACAGAATTGAAAGAAGACGAACCACTTGGAATGTGATCAACATTAAGGCAAGAGTAAACCAAACACCATTGCATTATGTTGAAGCATTTCGTCAAATCAAGGAGCAAGATCCTTTGGTGGAAGTCTATGGCAAAAAATGTATTAGCATACGTTCTTTGCAGGAAAGTGAACTTTTGGAAAATGATAACACTCCAAAATGGATGCAACTTTGTATAACTCATTATACTATAGTGGATCCTTCTGCTTTCTATAATATCCGAGAACATAAGGATGTAAAGATGGCTTGGAATACAGATATTGTTGCTAATATGCATGAAGCAGAATTGTACTTTATTCCATCTGTTCATAAGTTGGCTGTAAAGCGAAATGCTAAGATTAGCCTCAACAATGTTTTGAAGTATTTGGAAGGAGCATTAAATGCGATAGAGCCAGAAGGCTTTGATGTATCGGTTGTTCTAGATCATGATATGATAATGCGCATATTAAATGCGCATGCGATATATAGCTTTGAGGCAAATGTTACATATTCTAATCCTGGACATACCTCTGGCTTTTCAAGACTGTTTGAGGATAATGTCCGAGAAATGAATCCAAATAAGTTTTCCATTTCTGCAGTAGGAACGAAGGATAATCCTTTGGTTAATAATGAAGATGGAATTATAGAAGCAGCAACATCTTTAGCCGAAGAAAACGGTTCTGTAAAAGCATTGATTGTAGAGCAAGAAGGTGGCGATAGAGTAAGAATTGATAGTAAAGAACATCCACGTGTCATGGTAATACCGCAAATTGTTAATGGTTTGTGCTCTACTGTTTATCATGCCATTATTGATGCTTTTCGTCATCATGAAAGCTAAAAGAAAGTCCATATTTGGATGGGGTAATGTCTTTGCAAATTATCATTTTGGGGATTTCATGCAAGATGCTTGGCTACCTTTGACTGTAGCTTCTATCCTCTTAATAGTTGCGCAAGTTAATGATGTAAATTTGTTTGAGCAATTAGAAAATGTTTTAGACATAGGTATTGCAATAATTCCAAGTATGGTGGCGTTGATAGTAGCTGCATATACAATTATGTTTTCTTTTATTCTGGGTGAAAAAGTTTCAGAAATTAAAGAAAAAGATGGTGGCAAGGAGTTTGTACAAAGCATAAATTCAAGTTTTGCAATGTGTCTATTGGTTTCGATAGTGACTATTATCGTAATTGTTTTTGTAAAATGTATTTGTAGTATGGATTTGGGGGTAGAGCCAACACTTGCTAACGTTATTAATTCGGCAGCTTACTTTCTAGCTTGTTTCTTATTGACATATTCTGTATTTATATTAATAGGTATCGTAATCGATATTTATAATAGTGGACAGACATCTTTGTTGTAAACATATAGTATAAATTGATAATTTGAATTTATTTAAGAAGATATGTTGTTTCAATTATATAATAATGAACAAATAAATCTTTATCTTCAGTTAAAGAAAGACGATACTTTTGCTTTGGTTTCAAAAGATGGAAAAGAGTATTTGTCTTTAATTAAAGGAGATTTGGGGAGATTGGATTTCAAGTATGATTCAATTTTATTTTCTGAATCAGAGGAAGATGTGGCAAATAAAATTGATGAATTGTATCATCAATACATGGAAGATACTTTTTGTGGTATTGAGACAGAAACGGAAGAAAATGAAATTTCTGATCCTTTTAATCCTAAAGAAATATCCATTAATACAAAGGTTATTCCTATGGATGCCCTACTTAGACGATTAAAACAAGGTACGTTGATTTTGAATCCAGATTTTCAGCGAAATGAAGTTTGGACAGACGTAAGAAAATCCCAACTGATAGAATCTATATTGTTGGAAATTCCTATACCGATGTTTTATGTCTCTGCGGATGAAGAGGGAAATTGGACAGTTGTGGATGGGCTGCAAAGAATTAGTGCTTTTAGAGATTTTATATTGGGTAAACAATATATGAGAACTAAGAATAGCGATGATGAGGGAAAAGGCATAAAACTGAAAGGACTAGAGTTTTTGAAAAGTATAGAAGGTTGTCAGATGAAAAAGTTGCCAAATAATTTTTATAATAGAATTATGGAGTCACAATTTTCTTTGACAGTTATTAACCCTGGTACCCCTGATGAAGTAAAAAGAAATGTTTTCAAACGAATTAATACTGGTGGGGTCCCATTAAGTTCACAAGAAATACGAAATGCCCTTTATGGAGGAAAGATTTCTTCCTTATTGAAAAAAATGTCTGAAATGAAATCTTTCAAGACTGCTACTGACAATTCCATCAAAAGTCTCCGAATGGAAGATAAAGAGTTATTGTTACGTTTCCTTTCCTTTGCTATTCGCAACCATTCTTCTTACAAGAAGACTCAAAATATAGACACATGGTTGTCAGACACTATGATTATTTATAATTCCTTACCTTCTTTGGATTCAAGAGATATCAAAAGAAGTATATCTAGAGGCTCAGTTAATGTATCTGATATTAAAACCTTAGACGAATCTACTGTCATTTCACATTTTGATATGGCAATGAGCAGAGCTGCCAAACTTTTTGGAAAACATGCTTTCCGAAAAAGTTATGGAACTTTACGTAGAAGACCAATCAATAAATGTTTGTTTGAGAGTTGGGGCGTGTTATTAGCAGATATGCCTAAAGAGCAATATGAGCGTTTATGTTCCCATAAAAAGCAATTTATAGATGAATATTCTAAATTGTTGGATGATAATAAATTTATCATTGCTATATCAAGAGATAGCATGCGACAAGGTTCTGTATCTTACAGATATGAAGAATTGACAAAGTTGATTAATAAATATTCGTTATGATTAAAGAAATCAGTTTACACGGATTTAAATCTTATGTGAATCAAAATTTTGATTTGCGTCCTCTAACCATTCTGACAGGGTTGAACAGTAGTGGAAAGAGTTCTGTTATCCAAGCTATTAGGCTTTTGGATAACATCGCTACATATAAAGATAAAAACAAAGCTTTTTATCAGTTAAATATAGGTGACAAAAGCGAAGTTAAAAACCAAAATAGTGATAAGATAGAGATTAAAGCGATAATTGACAATATAGAACATTCTCAAATTTCATACAATTCAGAGAAAAACATAAGTATTGCGCCATTTCCGAATATCATTTACATTTCTGCGTCAAGAAAAGGAGCGACATCGACCATTCCTCTATTTTCAAATTTTGAAATTGGACCAGAAGGTGAGAATGTCCTGAATGTGATAGAGCATTTTAGTGATGAAATTTTAGCAGACTCCTTACAGGGAGAAGCGGAGGGAAAAACATTTTCTTATGTTTTGTCTGGATGGTTACAAAAGATAAGTCCAGATGTGAAATTTGAGCCAAAATTAGCAAAGCAGGCAGATATATCCTATTCTTTATATGATCAACATCGCTCCTCTAATGTAGGTTATGGACTTAGTTATTCCTTACCTGTCATTGTAGCTTTGCTGCTCGGTACATTAAATCAGGATTCTTTAGTCTTGATAGAAAATCCAGAAGCTCATATACATCCAAGGGGGCAATATGAAATGTCACAGTTGATTTGTCTTTGTGTTGAAGCAGGGGCACATGTAATAGTAGAAACGCATAGTGATCATTTATTTGATGGCATTAGAATTTTTTGCAAAGAAAATAAAACTTCTTTTGCTGATAAGGTTATTGCCTATTGGTGTCAACTTGATGAAAACAAATGTACGAAAGTTGATTCTTGTCATATTAAGAGAAATGGTAAGGTTGATAATTGGCCGCAAGGAATGTTTGACCAATTTCTGATAGATGCTGAAAGATTAATTTGAAAATGCAATGAGTCAAATTTTTTATCTTAATGATCTGATGGCTGATGCTCCTACTGATGGTGTTGATGTTCAGAAAGAGTTTGAGAATACGATGCTTCAATATGCTAAAATTAGAAATGAGCCACTTCTAGATATAGAAAAATATGTGGTTATAGGTAATGAAGTTTCTAAAATAATGATAGGGGGAAAGTCTCTTAAAGAATTGATAAAAGGAGTAGAGGATAACGATTTGAGAAAAGTTTGTTATGGCTATTTTTGTTTACGAGACAATACAAATTTATTGGATTATAATTACCAAGATGCGGATTTTAATGATACAGTATTGGAAGAAATCTTAGACATGACTTTCCATAATGGTAAGTCAGCTTTATATACAGCTATGGCAAGTTTAAAATCATGGTTGTTACTGTCTTTCCCTATAGAGAAAGAATGGAAAAATCCTATAGTAACATTGGATGATAAAAATAAGTATAAACTCAATAATTTCTATGGATCTAATCGTTACTGTATAGTAGATAAGATATTACAGGGGCAAGAAACAAGTGAAGCTTACTTAGTTCGTTTTACCCATCGATTAGACAACTTTACAATAGAATATAGCGATGACTTTAAGGACTATTTTCTAAAAATGCAAGTTGAAGAACTAAAAAATATGACTCTTCGATTGAATTTAGCATACTCAAGAAATCTAATAACTCTTAACAAAGAGGATGAAAGGTTATATCGACTTTGCTCATGTACTGGTGTTTCCAATATGTTTGAGTTGAAATCATCTCATGATTTGGGGATCAGATTTTATCTTAAAAAGAAAGATGAAAGTCATTTGATTTTTGGTGGAGTAGGACGTAAATCTAATTATAAGGGGCTACAACAAAATAATGACATGATTAGGGCTTATCGAACAATAGAAAAATATGAAAAGGAAAAATAACAATATGCAGTCCCATCCCGTAAAACCTGGCGCAGACCTTTGATGGTCCGCCAACCTTAGAGCGTAGCGGTTCCAAGCACCGAGTAGGGCAGTTACATCCTTCCTTCTGAGGAGGAAGGCTTGGTTAGAGGTGGAGCTCCCTTTGGCTAAAGGGAGACGGAGGGATTAGAAAAAACTCTTTCTTTAATGGTAAGGAAAGATGGGTAGGTTTTCTAACCCTTTGATATGAAGGAAAAAGATTTATAATCAATTACAACGATATACAAATCATAATCATGGCAGGCGGCATAGGAAGCCGTTTCTGGCCAATGTCAACACCCGACTACCCAAAGCAGTTCATTGATGTGCTGGGAGTCGGACGTTCCCTTATTCAATTGACAGTAGATAGATTGAAGCCAATCTGTCCTGTAGAGAATATGTGGGTGGTGACAAACGAGAAATATACCAGCATTGTCAAGGAACAAATCCCTGATATGCCAGTAGATAATATATTGGCAGAACCAGAAGCTCGCAATACTGCACCTTGTATCGCCTATGCTTACTGGAAGATACAAAAGAAGTATCCGAAAGCAAACATAGTAGTGACACCATCCGATACTCTGGTAATCAATACCACAGAGTATCAGCGAGTATTGAACAAGGCTTTGAGCTATACTTCCGATAAGGAAGCGATAGTAACGATCGGTATTAAGCCAAGTCGTCCTGAAACTGGTTACGGCTATATTGCTGCAGCAGAGCCAACGACCGTAGATGAAATCTATAAGGTAGAAGCTTTCAAGGAAGAAACGGACCTGAAGACCGCTGAACAATATCTTGTCCCACAAGGCTTGCAGGAGATAAGGTTTACTTTTGTGCCAAGGGCGAAAAAGGAGGAATGACTGTCAGCTCGGCAATGATGCTTGTATGGTTGCTGATAGGCTTTAAAGATGGAAAAGCCACAATTAAATAATATTTCACAAGAGCCAATGTAGTACAATACTACCATTGCTTCTTAACTACTTTTGCTTACAATAATTTATAAAATGACAACAAAAGATGAATTACAACAGGTGACATCTCTGTGTAGAGAGATGTTCGTGAAGAAGACTCAGGATTATGGCGCTTCTTGGCGCATTATGCGCCCCAAGTCCATAACTGACCAAATTTATATCAAGGCAAATCGGATTCGAACCTTGGAGGAAACTGGCGAGAATCTTGTCGGAGAAGGAATAGTTCCTGAGTTTATAGGCATCGTTAACTATGGCATTATGGGACTTATCCAACTGAAGTTTGGATATGCCAATGATGTTGATATGGACAATGATAAGGTGATTGAACTTTATGATTCTTATATATGCAAAACGTTAGAGTTATTGGATAAGAAAAATCATGATTACGGGGAGGCGTGGAGACTAATGAGAATTTCAAGTTATGTTGATTTGATATTGATGAAGATAAAGCGCACCAAACAAATTGAAGACCATAATGGAAAAACATTGGTATCAGAAGGTATAGATGCTAATTACATGGATATGGTAAATTATAGTTTGTTTGGTTTGATTAAATTGATTTGTGAAGAAAAATAAAATTAATGAATAATAATATAAAATCAAAAACATTATCAGGATTAGTGTGGCAATTTTTGCAGAAGATAATTTCTCAGCTGTTTAGTTTCGTAATAACAGTAGTATTAGCTCGATTACTAGCTCCTGAAGATTATGGTGTGGTGGCGTTGGCTTGTATGTTTAACATCCTTGTGGGTATATTTATCTCAGGAAGTATGGATGCAGCCTTGATTCAAAAGAAAGATGCGGACGAGTTAGACTATAATACAGTATTTTACTCTTCACTCTTTATGAGTTTTGTCATTTATGGTGTAGTATATTTTGGATCGCCATATTTTGCAAGTCTATATCATAACGACTTGATTTGCCCTGTGATGCGTGTCTTGGCTCTTACCATGCCAATTGGTGCTTTGGCGATGGTACAAAATGCAGTCATTTCTAGGCAGATGGAGTTTAAAAAGTTCTTTTGCTCCAGTCTTATAGGTCAGGTAATTTCAGCTGTTATAGGAGTTGTGATGGCTTACCAAGGGTTTGGACCTTGGGCTCTTGTCGCTCAACAAATTGCCAGCACGATAACAAATACCATGGTCATGTTTTGCATAGTGAGATGGCATCCAAAACTGCAATTTTCATGGGATAGATTTCTTATTTTATTTAATTTTGCTTGGAAAAAAACGACGTCAGGTTTTATTGGGACATTGTGTGACCAGCTAAAAGGTTATTTGATAGGTTTTAAATACACGACTGCAGACTTGGCTTATTTCAATAGAGGCGAAGGACTTCCCCAGATGTTTAATACTAATATTTCGGGTACGATAAATACTGTACTATTTCCTGCTTTATCTCAGTTGCAAAATGACAGGGAGGCAGTAAAGCGAGGTATGAGACGAGCAATGATGACAAGTAGTTATATATTGTCTCCTATATTTATTGGTTTGGCTGCAACGTCAGACAAGATAGTCCCTTTATTGTATTCATCAAAGTGGAATCCAGCGATACCTTTCATGCAGTTGGCTTGTTTTACAAGTATAGTTGTCGTTCTGAATAATGCAAATTTGCAGTCGATTTTTGCTGTAGGGAAATCTGGTGAAGTATTGAAGCTGGAGTTTTATAAAAAGCCGGTAATGATAGCCTTGTTGTTTGGAGGTATTTATTTCGGGCCAATTGGCATTTCGGCAGCCATGTTTCTGTATAGCTTTTATGTTCTTTATATGAATACAAGACCTAATGTAAAGTACTTGAATTATTCTTTATTAGAGCAAGTGAATGATGTAAAATATGGACTTATATTTTCTTTTGTTATGGCACTGGTAGTATATGGCGTAGGATTATTTATTGGCAACATTATTCTGTCTTTGTGTATTCAGATACCTTTGGGTATTACTATCTATGTAGGCTTGTCAGAAGCAATAAAACCTGAGGCATATATTTTCGCAAGGAGTATTTTACTGGAACAATATCGCAAACGTTTTAAAAAATAAAAAATGATGAATTTTCAAAAACTAAAGTATTTGATAGAACCTTTATATAATAAGGTAAGGGAATTTTGCATAAAATGCTTTTATTATCTTCCTGTCAAGTCTAACAAAATCGTGTTTATCCAAGGTTGTGGTGGAGGTTATCGCTGTAATCTAAAATATATAGCTGAAGAGATTCATCGTCAAAATCTTTCATACGATATGGTGTGGATGGTTGAACATTATGATATAGAGATACCCAAATTTATTCGTAAGGTGAAGTACAATAGAATAAGAGCGGTGTATGAGTTGGCAACAGCCCATATCATGATTAATAATTCTAAGTCGTTGTATCCAGTTAAGAAAAAGAGAGGGCAGGTATTCATTTACATCCCTCATGGTCAACCAGGGTGTAAGTGTGCTGAAGGTGATGCAGTCTTGCCAGAGAATTGGATTAAGAACAGCAAACGGCATTCTGCCTTGACAGACATTTTTGTTTCAATGGGGACATATCATACACAAGTACTGAAAGATACTTTTTGGGTTCCTAAAAATGCAGAGATATGGGAAATCGGATTTCCTCGCAATGATCAATACTATCACGATTCTTCTATGAAGCAAGCGGAGATACGCAGTAAACTAAACATTCCGGATGGAATGAAAATTGCTTTCTATGCTCCGACATTTCGTGATAGTGGCACAATAGAGGCCTATGATTTAGACCTTCATCGTGTTTTGGATACTTTAGAGAAAAAGACTGGAGATAAGTGGATGTTTTTTATAACATTGCATCCTTGTTTTGAATGGTTCAAGCATCCTCCATACGATTTTGGAGAGCGTATTTGGAATATGACATATTATACGGATATCCACGAGCTATTATTGATTGCGGACATAGCTATAAGTGATTATTCAAGTGTGGCGTTGGATTTTAGCAATACTCGTAAGCCTGTATTCCTCTATGCTTCCGATATTGACAAATATACGGCCATGCGTGGTTTGAAGCCGATGTATTATCATTTGCCGTTTGCTTTATGTAAAAATAATGATGAGATAGAGGTTGCAATAAAAAAATTCAGCATGGCTGATTATTCAAGAAAATTAGATGAATTCTATCATGTTTATGGTAGTTTTGATGATGGTCATGCTTCGGAGAGATTTGTTAGTAAATTAAAACAATTAATTCAATGATAAAAATATCTATAATAATTCCAGTGTACCAAGTGGAACAATATATTGAAGCTTGCTTGAATTCTGTTGCATCTCAAACAATGACAAAAGAATTGGAATGTCTTGTGGTAGATGATTGCGGAAGTGATGGAAGCCTAGATATTGCAAAGAGGTTTATAGCTTCTTATTGTGGAAATATAAAGTTTAGGTTGATTCAACGTGAATGTAATGGGGGACTTTCTGCAGCACGTAACTCTGGTATAAACGAAGCAAGAGGTGAATATGTATACTTCTTGGACAGTGATGATGCCATTACGTCAGGATGCATGGAGGAAATGTGGAGTTTGGTAGATAAATATGGTTCGGTTGATTTAGTTCAATCAACTTCTACTGAAGAAGAGTCGGAACTCGATAAAAAAGGTCCATATTCTTTTCCGCAATACACAACAGATAGTAAGTTGATAAAGAACTTTCTCCTGACATATAATGGAGATATTATAGGAGCACAGGGACGTTTGGTAAAAACGAGTTTGATAAAGTCAAATAAGTTGTTTTTTAAAGAAGGAATAATTCACGAAGACAATCATTGGTCTTTCTTCTTGGCAAAGTTTGTAAAATCAATGGCATTTGATAATCATAAAACTTATTTCCATAGGTATAATCCTTCTTCTATAACAAACAATGTAAATGTTGCCAAAGAAGCTTTTTCATATAAAATAATAATAAATGATTTTTCACATAATATTGATTCTTTTTTGTCAGGAAGACAAAAAGAATTAACATTATGTAATCTTCTTACTTCGTTTGCTTATTTAAATGCCAATGAAAGAAAAGAAATGGTTCGAATTTTTATGCATTCTAATGGAATATTGGAAAAGTTGTTGTTGTTTTGTTATTTGAATATGTGTGGTAAATATTTGAAAAACAAACTTCTTCATTTGTTAATTAGACTTTATAAGATATATGATTGAGAAGAATTCATTAAAAATAAATATTGTTGGAGATTTTTGTTCAAAGAATGTCTCTAATTTGAAATTTGGTCGAAAATTAGACTTACGATTAAAAGAAGGTAATCTTAATGTTGTGAATTTTGAAGCCCCTATTTCGATACCTAAATGCAATCCCTCTCATAAAAGTGGACCGCATTTATCGCAGTCTGTTGAAAGTCCTTCATTCTTAGAAAAAAATGGTTTTAATGTAATATCTTTAGCTAATAATCATATTTTTGATTATGGAGAAGAAGCAGCTAAGGCTACAATTAAAGCTTTTAATTCCTCTACAATATTGGGGATTGGTAATTTTCATGATGCTTATGAGGCTCGATATCTTGATGTACATGGAATCCGTATTGGTCTAATAGCAATTGTGCAGTGTGAGTTCGGAGTACATGTTGATGAAAGTTATAAAAATGAATTGGGGGTAGCTTGGATGTGTCATCCTTATGTTGATGAACAAATTATTAAGGCTCGAAAAGAATGTGATTATTTAATTGTGATTCCACATGCAGGTTTAGAACTTTTTGATTTGCCATTGCCAGAGCTTAAGTCTTTGTATCGCCATTTTATAGATATGGGAGCTGATGCTGTTATTGGTGGGCATCCACATGTTCCTCAATGCTGGGAAATATATAAAGAGCATCCAATTGTTTATAGCTTAGGTAATTTCTGTTTTGATGATAATTGTATTGATAAGCTATGGTATTTTGGACTTATAGCAGAACTGATATGTAAGGACGGACATGTTTCCTTAATCGTTGAGTTAATACATTATGATGCTAAAAATTCAATTGTGGAATTATCTAATAATGCTGAAATATTAGTTCATATAGAAAAAGTAAATAAACTTTTTAAATATGAAGAAAAATATTTGGAAACAGTTAATAAACATTGTCTAGAAATGCTATCAACTTATCGAGAGCTTAATGAAATGAGTGGTTATTTTAAGCCGAATTTTAAAAAAATGTTCCGATTAATCTTGTCAATTTTAAAACGAAAAATATTAAAGTTTCCAGAGTTAGCATTTGATGAATCTCATTATATTAATAACATTCGCTGCGAACCTCATAGATGGGTACAGTCAAGAATTTTTGAATTAACAAAAACTACAGAATAAATGAAAATTATAGACACGTTTAAAAAAAGTTTTATTCATACCCTCTATGCCAATACAAAATTTTGGCTGCGTTTTCATTTCGCTCCAAAGGGCATTGCGAATGAATTACATAGAAGTTTGGTTGGGTACGATATAGATTGGAAGAGTCCTCAAACCATAAACGAGAAAATTAATTGGATGAAATTCAATTATGACACTTCTGTTTGGACACGTTTGGCAGACAAGTATCTTGTTAGAGATTACGTCAAGCAACGCATAGGTGAAGATGCTTTGGTTAAATTGTATGGTGTTTGGAAAGATGCTAACGATATAGATTTTGATAAACTTCCCAATCAGTTTATCCTTAAGACGAATCATGGTGCAGGAACTATCTTGCCAGTATTTGATAAATCGAAGTTGGATATACCTGCAACAAGGTCGAAATTAAATGAATGGTTGAAACTAAGGTTTGGCTATGAGACAATGGAACCTCATTATCTTAAAATAGAGCCTTTGATTATAGCAGAACAATTACTGGAAAATGATTGTGAATTTTCAAAATCATTGGCAGATTATAAAGTCTACTGCTTTGACGGAAAGCCTTTCTGTATATTGGTTTGCACCGATAGAGTGATTGGACATCAATCTCGTTTTTCTTATTACGATTGTAATTGGCATCTGATGTCTGAAGTATTAAATAAACAGCTTCGAGGAACAGATATTGAGATACCTAAACCAGATAATCTATCACAATTACTTGATTATGCATCAAAATTGGCTCAAGGACATCCTCAAGTTCGTGTAGATTTTTATATAGTTGGAGGCAAAATTTACTTTGGTGAAATGACTTTTACGTCGGAAGGAGGATATGATGGGGATGTCACCAAAGAGTTTTGCTTGAAAATGGGTTCTAAGATAACTTTACCTGAGAAATAAAATCAGTTAATGTTCATAGAGAAGTATTCTTATGGAGATGAAGTTAAAATATGCAAGAGGGATATCGTATTCTCAATTGAAGATATAAAAACATTTAACTCTTATTTTAAAACAGATGGTAATGAATAATATTAAATTTGCACCGATAGCCCTTTTTACATATAATCGTGCAGACCATACACAGTCGGCGGTAGAGTCCTTGTTAAGAAATGCAGAGGCTTCTCAAAGCGATTTGTTTGTATTTTCGGATGGTCCCAAGAATGAGACGAAAATAGAGGGTGTAAAGCAAAATCGAGAGTACATCCATACCATAACGGGCTTTAAGTCTGTGACCATTGTGGAGCGTGAAAGCAATTGGGGATTGTCCAAGAGTTTGATAGCGGGCATCACAGAGTTGACGGACAAATATGGGAGAGTGATAGTCGTAGAGGATGATTTGATAGTATCTCCTTATTTCTTGAAATACATGAATGATGCCTTGGAAAAGTACAAGGATGATGTCAGGGTTGCTTCCATAAGTGCCTTTTTGAATCCCACCGACACACAAACTTCCGAGACATTCTTCTTGCGGTATTTTGCCTGTTGGGGATGGGCGACGTGGAAACGTGCTTGGCAGTTGTTCAATCCTGACTCCAGGGAATTGTTGAAGAGGATCCGCTGGAAGACAAATGAGTTTAATATAGGAGGAACTGGTCCATTTTATGGCATTTTGTACTGTGACAAGGTGGGACTAAACGACTCATGGGCAGTACGGTTCTATGCTTCATGCTTTCTGGCAAACAAGCTGCATCTGTTTCCATATCAAACGATGGCAATACAATCAGGTATGGATGGAACAGGAACACATAGTGGCATAAGTTCCACTTACAGCAATATGAAATTAAGTCATGCGGCTATATTTCTTTCTGATATTCCAGTTATGGAAAATCAGTTGATGTATCAAGCTTTTTCACGATTTTACGGAAAAGGCCGAAAAGTTACAGTTAAAGTTTTATTTCAACGCTTAAAATCTTTTGTACGAAGATTGTTGGGTGTAGATTATAGATAACGCTAATGAATGTACAGATAGTCCCCCCCACTCGAATAAAAATTATGCAATTGAGGCTTTTCGTTTTATCTTTATTTGTATAATATGTTTATGGCATTGTCGTGATGCTGCGCCATGGTTGCGCCATGGTTATATTGCCGTCGAGTTTTATTTTGTCCTTTCTGGATTTTTTATATTCCAGTCATATCGAAGGCACCAGAACTTAGGAGTCTTAGACTTTACATGGAGGAAGATAAAAAAGTTTTATATACCATTCTTCATTTCTGTGATATTGTTGATGGCATTGGATAGGAAACAGTATTTTTATTGTCATGATTTATCTGCAGATGGCATTTTAATCACATATTTTTCTCATTTTCATGAGTTCTTCTTTTGTCAATGTTTAGGGCTGACCGACAAGATAGCCATAAATCATCCCCTATGGTTTATGAGTATTTTAATCTTTGGTGGGGGAATTCTTTATTCCTTGCTACATAATTTCAAACAGAAAGCAATATCATTGTATATTCCTCTAATTTGTCTTTGGGGCTTTCCGTTTATTCTTGACAATGGAAATCATGCATTTCAAAATCAGATGAATTTGTTTGGCATTCAGTCATGGATGATTCGTGGAGTTGCTGATATGGGATTGGGTGTGCTAACAGCATATATTCTACAAGTAAAGTTTGAGAGTTTTAATCGTAAAGAAAAAATGGTTAATTCCTTGGGGATGATTAGTTTGTTTGCTTTGTTATTAATGACTTTAGCAAAAGAAAATTATGATTATCTTGCCATAATCTTTGTGCCTTTGATTATATGTTCATCATTTGTTTGTTCATCTTGGTTTAAAAGACTATTTAGAGGTGATGTTTGGGGCAAACTGGGTGAATTAAGTATGTATATGTATTTTATTCATCTTTTTGTAGCTTCTGTGTATTGGATTTTAAAAGGTAAGATGGAATTCTTATGCTATATCCAAAGTGGTTTGCTGTTAATCTTGTATTTATTGGCTGTTGTGATATCTGCTTGGTTGTTGAAAATTGTTTCTGAAAAAATATACAATATGTTTGTTGGTTAAGTTAAAAAATAAGAGATAATGAGAATATTATGGATTACTGCTACAGCAGGAAACTATCAGTCGCCTCATTCTTGTGGTGGTGGCTATAACGGTGGAGGATGGATCTCATCCATGCAATATGAGTTGGCAAAGCGCGATGACATCAAACTGGGTATTGCCTTTTGTCGAAACGGAGAACCTGCAAAGGTGGAACAAGATGGTGTGGTTTATTATCCTATCCCACATCACACGAAGTCAAAGAAAGACAAAATTCTTGATTTGTTCAAACTCAACGATGCGACAAGGGATGAAGTATTATGGCCTTATTACGAGCATAAGTTCAAGGAAGTGATTGAGGATTTCAAGCCTGATGTGATACATATCTTCGGCTCGGAGTTGTATCATGGACTTGCTGCAAGAGTGGCTGGCAACATCCCAATGGTGCTTCACATCCAAGGGTTCCTCTCTCTCTATATATATATACTCCTTCCTCCAGGATTTTCTCGTAGAGAATATATCATGAGTGGTAAGGGATTGAAAGGTAAGTTCCATCATCTTCAATACTTGGCTTACTGGAAACGCAGTGTTTATCGTGAAAAAGCGATTTTGAATACAGTTTTCAATGTCATCGGAAGAACTGATTGGGATAGGCAAGCCATGGCAGTTCTTAATCCAAAAGCGAAATACTATTATGGTGGGGAAATCTTGCGTGATGTCTTTTATGAGGCAAGGGAAAGGCAATTCCCGAAAGTTCCAACGATTACCACAACCATCTCATTCCCTACCTATAAGGGATATGATGTCATCTTGAAGGTGGCCAATATCTTGAAATACGAGTTGCACTTGAATTTCCAATGGAATGTTTATGGAAACATTGATCCTGAGTTTATGGAAAAACATATAGGTTTGAGTCATCAAGATTTAAATGTCAATCTATGTGGTGTCGCTTCTGCAGAAACACTGCGTGATGCCTTGTTAAGTAGTACGATGTATTTCCATTCCTCATATATAGAGAACAGTCCTAATTCTGTGGGTGAGGCTCAGATGGTAGGTGTCCCTGTTGTGGCAAGTAGAGTCGGTGGTACAGACTCGATGGTTGAGCATGGTAAGACAGGCTTCTTGTATCCTGTGACAGACCCGTATATGGCAGCTTATTACATCAAGCGATTGATAGACAATGAGGAGGAAAATATGGCTATTGGCAAAAAGGCAAAGGAAATTGCCTTGGTTCGTCATGACAAGAAGCAAATCGTGAAAGAATTGTTGGATGTCTATGAACAAATAAAGAAGTAATATCATGATTGCTATTTTAGGAAAACTCTTGAATATTCCAGCATTGGTCCGAATGCGGTTCTATCCCATGTTGAATCGTGCGCTTTTGAAGAAAAAAGGTGCTGTCTTGGGTAGGAATGTACAAATACCGGGGAAACTGAACTTGGTGACAAGAGGAAACAATGTCATAGCCATAGGTGACAATTTTTATTTCTCTTCTGGTGATGCCGTCAATCCTATATCAAGCAATCTCCAAGGTGCTATCTATTTGGAAAATGGAGCTTCGCTAAAGATAGGAAACAATGTCGGTATGAGCAGTACTCGTATGTGGATACATGATAGTGTCACCATTGGTGACAATGTGAAGGTTGGAGCATGTGTACTGATTACTGATACGGATGCTCATCCTTTAGACTATTTGGCTCGTCGTACATCCAATGATGGAACGAAATCTGCTCCAATTGTTATAGAGGATGATGTTTGGGTTGGTGCTCATTCTATCATTCTCAAGGGAGTCACAATTGGGGCCAGAAGCATCATTGGAGCAGGAAGTGTTGTAACAAAGAGCATTCCTGCTGATTGTGTGGCTGCAGGAAATCCATGTAAGGTAATAAAAAGTATTAATATATGAACATTTTAAATAGAATTATCCGTCGCCTTTGTGCAGAATGTACATGGGCGAAATTAGGGCTTTACACTCGTTTTGTGTATAACAAAAGAAAGTCTTTATTAGAATACAACATTTCTAATCTGGGGGGGGCAATGCGCTGAATTCTGTGATTTAGCAGTCGTGACCTTTAACAACTCAGAAGTAGTTGAATATCAAATACGAACTTTGAAAAAGTTCTTTAAGTATCCTTTTCGATATACGGTATTTGATAATTCTACAAAGGAAGAACGTTCGGCAGAGATACTTGCCATTTGCAAGAAACATTCTGTCGGTTATGTCAAGTTGCCTAAGCAGGAGTTTTTGCCCAAGGGCTATGGCAGCTATTCGCATGGTATTGCTTGTAATTACCTTTTCAATAAGTATATCAAGCATGGTGGCGCCAAGTATTTCATGCTTTTGGATCATGATATATTCTTGATAGATGACTTTGATATATCGAAGCATTTTGACTCCCAGTTCTTTTATGGAGCAAAGCATGGCTTTTATATTTGGCCAGGTTTGTGGGCGATGAAAATGGATGTTATCTTGAAGCATGGAGTCGATTTTCGTCCTTCTCTTCATCTTCATGGTGATACAGGGGCTTGTAATTACTACCATTTCTTTAAAGGAATGGAATGGGGCAAGTTCCATCTTGTCAAGGATGTCCATTGCTTCCTTGATGATTCAGATGATGATATTTTCCGTAATGGCTACTCTTTGATGGATGATTGTTGGCTTCATTGCTGGAATGCCTCTGATTATATGGGAAAGGGAGTAGATAACAAGATGAATAGAATTTTTGCTATGCTGGAGGAAAAGTTGAAATTATGTATGTAACTATGATGCGAAATTTATGAAGAGGATAATGAACAAACTCACAACACCTTATGAAGCTTTTGGCGTGACATGTGCTGTTTTTCTTTTAGGAGAACCCTTGTATAATAAGGTGTTTAAGAACATTTGGGAATTCTTGTCTGTTCAATATTCTCTGGCAATGATATGTACAGTCATTTGCTTGGCTATTTATTGTTTGCGTATTGGATATAAAGCATCACAAAAGTATATTGATAAGACGCATTGGCTGATTTGTTACTCTATATTTATAGTATATGTGTACTATAAGTTTTTCTTTAAGTATGATTCTGATGACTATTCTTTAATCAATGTTGTTTGGAAACTTGATAGTTTTGCTATCTTTTTCATGGCTCTATTTGTTGGCTTTGTTGTAGGTAAAATTTCACAGTGTAGTAAAAATGTAGAATATAGCGCAGAGGAAAATGAGGGGATAGTTCCTATATACTTAGATGAGCCTATTAGTTGCGAAAATAATGATTTATTGCATTATACAGAATTGGCACGTAGCTTGTCTTGTTCAATAAGGCAGAAATCATTTCCTTATAGTTATAGTATAGGTATTAATTCTCCTTGGGGAACAGGAAAAAGTTCTTTCTTAAATTTGTTGAAATTGAATTTGAAGAAAGTTTCTGACGTAATCGTTGTTGATTTTAATGCGCGGTCTTCTGCCAATGTGAATTGTATTCAAATGGATTTCCTTTCTACATTAGCAACAGCGCTTTCTCCTTTCCATACGGGGATGAAGTCTGTCATGAAAGATTATATGGAAGATCTTAGTGTATTAGCAGATGGTACTTCTTGGGGTAAGTTCTTAGGATTAATACATATTAAGGACGCTACGGATAGCCGTGCCCGGATTCAGGAAGGAATCGAAAAAATTAAAAAGAAAATAGTGGTATTTATTGATGATTTGGATAGGTTGACAAGTGAGGAAATTTTGGAGGTGTTAAAACTTATTACTAAGAATGCTGCTTTTGTAAATACAGTGTTTATTACAGCTTATGATAAGGATTATATAAATTGCATTTTAGAGAAGAACTTGTATGTGCCACAAAAGCAAAATTTCTCAGATAAGTACTTTAGTATGGAAATTGCTTTACCTGAGGGCAATCAGCAAATTCGTTCAACATTACTTCTGAAAGAATTAACAAAACTATCCCAAAAAGGTTTAATTACTGCTTGCAAGGAAAATGATTTTCAACAATCATTTATGGCAATTAGTATGTACGTTGAACGATATTTGCTGTCATTGAGGGATGTGAAAAGATTTTTGAATACATTCTGTGCTTCTTATCTTCCAATCCAACATGAAGTTTATTTTGAAGATGTGTTAATGATTTCCCTGTTGAGATTTGCTCGCAAGGAAGTCTATGACTTGATAAAATCATTGGATTGCTTTGATGACCCCGATAATAAGTCTGAAAATATTTATGTTCTAAAATTGAAGGAAAATATCAAATTTAAATATGACTATGATGCAATGCGAGTGTTATTTCCTACTCGTTCTAATGGTAATTTGAAATCTTTAAAAGAAAAGGGGCAAAAACATATTTATTGGAAACGTAGCTTCAACACTTACTTTTATAATTTGGAATATACAAGTCTTCATCAGGAAGACTTAAGTAAGCTCTTGGAACCCAATATTACAGATGCGGATATACGCTCACTTGCTCCAAGTTGGAAAGAAAGGAAAATAGAAGTTGATATTAAAGACTTTTTGGTGAAAATAGAAGATTATCAAAATAGCCGAGATCAACTGAAGGCATATTTGAAACTTTGTATGATATGTTATAGATATACAATTAATAGTGAGGTGTTTTTTCTAGCAACCCGTTATTTGTATTATTACCAATGGAGCAACCTGCAAAAAAAGTTTGGGTTCAGTTCCCAAAATGATTATAAGCGGTATGTTAAAGATATATTAATGAGTGAAGTAGATATAAATGCAACAAGCTATTATCTCCATTATTTGTTGCTATATCAGTTAAGTGAAAAGCGCATAGAAGAAAAGGATTGTGTATTTACAGATAAAGAACTTAAAGATATTTGTCTGGAGAGATTAAAGGTAGGTGTAAAACAACTTGACGAGGGACGAATATCAGCATCTGATGTGCTCTATTTAGGGTGGGCTTGTTTGCAAGATGCCGATCCAAGTGATTCTGGTCAAGAGGGTTTTGAGCTAATGAAAGAGTCTAAAGAAATTATCATGGATTCTATGATTTCAACTCCTCAAAAATATTTGTATCATGCCGTTGATTTTATCCCTAAAGAAACAGGTAAAATCCAATTTGAAGTTAAGCAAAGTAGCCAACTTAATGATATTTTTACAAAGGAAGAACTTCAAAACATAATTAAAAAAATTGATAGTCAAGGTAATAACACTTTGGAAAATGCTTGTGATTTTTGGTGTGAGTATTTAGACCTTTGTATTGCTCAGAAGACAATGAACTTATTAATGGATTATAAAGGAGATACTAAAAAGGTGGAGAAATATAATTATAAACAATATCGTAAAATTCTTGAGGGAGAAACGATTGGATAATTAAATAACTAAAGTTGTCATGAAAGTGGCATTGTATAAAAGAGATTTATGAAACAACGTATTGATTATATTGACCGAATGAAGGGCATGGCAATCTTCTTGGTTGTCATGGGACATGTTTATGGTATGGCTTTTGCGCAGTCTGATGATGTTGCGTATAGAGTTATTAGTTCTTTTCACATGCCTTTGTTTATGTTCTTGAGTGGACTTGTGGCTTGCTCAGGTGTTGTGGCTCCGTATTGGGGCATCGGGAAACTTAGTAAAAAGTTGAAAGGACTGCTTTTGCCATTGATTGTGTTTGGAATGTGTTTCACGACGACCATTTCCAAAGACTTCTTGACAAGCTTGATCGGCTTTCTTGAATCGCCAAATAAAAACGGGTACTGGTATCTGATGACATTGGCGGTATTTTATGTCTCTCTCAGTCTTTATCGGTTGAATGTCAAGCAGAAATGGTATATTGATGTTGCATTAGCCATTGCAATCTGGGGGGGGCATGTTTGCTTTATGGAAATATACGGCTCAGACAAAAGATTATTTCTGTATGCTTAACTGTGGTAATTTTTATCCATTCTTTATACTTGGAGTTATGACGACCAAATATAATTTCTTGGATAAAATGCCTAAGGCGAACTGGTTATTCTCTCTTTGCATTGTGGCGTATGCATTTTTATTTTTTGTGGATATGCCTTTTCATGCTTTAGTTAGTTTAAATAAACATATATTCTTGCCTTTTTGTATGGTATATATTGTAGTGAACTTATTTGTCAGCAGACATGGAGCGACGTCTTGTTGGGAATCTCTATTAGATTTTGTCGGTAAGCGAACACTCGATATTTATGTAATTCACTATTTTTTCATCAGTATGATTCATCTAAAGGATTTAGGTAATAATTGGGAAATAACAGGTAATTCTTTGCTTATGTTTATTGTTGCTATTGGATTGTCTGTAGTGATAACAGCATTGTCTATTGGAGTAGGTTATATTCTTCATAAAGGCAAAATAATAGAGAAATTTGTTTATGGAAAATAGAAATAAATATATAAAGGCAGTCCCTCCTTATATTCATCCTGGCTTTCTTAACTTCAAACTTGCTCCTTTTGAGGCCTGGGAGAGATTGGGGGGAGATATGGCGAAGAGTCATTATCCTCCGAAGTGCGTACATGGAGCTGTATTTCGTTGGGAATTACCTACATTATGGAAAAGTAAGAAAGAGGCAAGGCTCTGGTTTGTTGAGCCAGTGTCTTTGCTATTTGATACGTTTCCTGATTATGCAAGATATGAAATTGTCCCTATGTTCTGGGATTGCTGGCCTTGCTATTTCGAGAAGACTTGTGAATGGTTGCGCAGACATCAGGTAAAGACTGCTATCTTTTCTTCTCGGCAGACTGCTGAGAAAATGCAAGAACGTTTCTCCGGGAAGAACAAGGGATGGCAAAAGATAAATGTCATCTGGTGTCCTGAAGCTCTGGATGATTCTGTTTATCAGAAAGGCAAGCTTTTAAAAGAACGAAATATTGATTTGTTGGAGTTTGGACGTTCCAATGATAAGGTATTTAAGGCTAATCAATTGAAGGCTATTTTTGATAACAAGAATCGCAACTTAAATCATGTCTGTACGAAGAAGAATGGTAAGTTCATCTATACCAATGAGCAGCTATATGAAGCGATGGGGAATGCAAAGGTGACTATTGCTTTGCCTCGAAGCATCACTCAGCCAGAGATTGCCGGTGATATAGAAACCCTTACGCAGCGCTATTGGGAATGTATGTTCTCAAGAATCGTCATGGTGGGGCATGCTCCACAAGAACTTATTGATTTTATCGGGTATAATCCTGTGATAGAGTTGAGTGATAAAATCTCAGCGGAAGAGCAGATTGCTGATGTGATAGAACATATTGAAGACTACCAAGCTCTTGTGGATAAAAATCGTGAAACGGCAGAGAAACAGGGAAGTTGGGATGTGAGAATGAAATGGCTGATGACACAATTGACGGAATATTACCAAATTTAAATTTAGGATATTTGCAAGAGAAATGGGGGCTAAAAATGCAATTTTAAGTTAATTACCATAAAAAATATGAGAATTTTTAGAAAAAAATTATCACTTGCAAAATAAAAAATGTATCTTTGCATTGTAATAATAACAATAACAAAAATAACAACGTGGTTGATAAATATACAACGCAAGTATTAGATTTCTTAAGAAATACTTCAAAGGAAATCAAGGATGCAGAGTGGGATAGAATTTCTAATCTCGGTTTGCCTAATATTGGTGCTTTTACGTTTGTAGAAGATGCCATGTGTGATATAATTACAAGAAGTAACAAAAACAGTTTCAATTTTATTGATGATGGTTATTGTGCTTCGTATGATAGTAATAATGAATTAGATTTAGCAGCATAGTATGGGGGAGGCAGCTTTTCGCTTTTTAGGCTATAAATTTCCAAAAATAGCTTTTGATTTCAACAATGTAAATCCAGAAGAAGAAATGTCCGTGGATATTTCTACCTTTGGAACATATATTCCGAAGCAAAGAAAGTATGAATTGAAGTTCGTTTTTACAGCAACAAGTACTCAAAGGGATGAAAAACTTATAGAAATAGAATGTTTGAGTCAATTCGTTTTTGTTAATGAATTGACTTTAGATGAAATTCCTTCTTATTTCTATCCGAATAGTATTGCTATTGTGTTCCCTTATGTAAGAGCATTTATTAGTTCTGTTTCTATTCAAGCTGGCATTCCGCCTATAGTTTTGCCAACTTATAATCTTTCTGTTTTGCAAGAAGATTTGAAAAAAAATACTCATGTTGTAGAAAATGGATAAAAGGATACTTTTTCAAGCTGTAAAGGATTTAGATAATCCTGATGAGATAGAGCAAAATGGACCATTTAAGTGTAGAAGAAAAGACGCTTGGCTTGGAGAAGGTTATTATTTTTGGGATTCTTTTGTGGAATTAGCTCATTGGTGGGGGCGAGAATCTCTTGGAAATAATTATGTGATTTGTCGTTCTTATTGTGCTGTTTCTCTTCCTGATACATATGATTTATATGATAATCCTGAGCATATTGTTAGTTTCAGAGCATTGATTGAAGCTCTTTCCAAGGAGTATCCCAATAAGTTTATTTCTGTACAATTTGCCTTGGAAATGCTGAAAGCTCATTCTGATTTTCTTCATGATTTTAAAGCCATAAGAGCTAAAGCTGAAAGATGCTGGAAGGATGTACCCTGTTTGAAGTTCAAAAAGAATAATGTGGCATACTTGGAAACAATTCCTCCGATACAGTTTTGTGTGCTTGATAAATCATATTTGATTAATGGAGAATACCAAATAATCTATCCTCCTAAGTATTTAGTGGAAGGAGTGGTGTAGGTGTTTGTTATGATACCTTGTGCATTATAAGCAATCACCCGCAACAATGAATAGTACAATAAGATATGTCTTGGACAATTTTGTATAATTTGATACATTGAAAAACGCGATTAGAAAGTAGAAAAGAGTTGAGAGATATCATTGGTTGTGATCCTGTTGCTCATTTGGACAAAGAACATGCTAAAGAGCAAATTCTTGACATCCTTGCTCATATTGAGGATTATCAGAAGTTGGTGAATAGAAACCGAAAATCTGCTTTGGAAAAGGGTGTTTGAAAGCTACGAATCCATAGGATGATTGAAGTGTTGGAAAAGTTAGGTTATAAATGTAAATAGGATATGAAGAACATAGAAGATATTAAATCATCATTGAGGCGTTCTAGCTCTATTGTTTCTGGTTTGGTATTATTGACAGGTTTGGATAGAGTTTACGAGAACATTCATGATAGTGAACTTTTAGAATATGTACCGATTAAAATTGTATCCATCATGGAGGAACATTTCCGACAAATATACAAGGATATAATCGATAAAAAAGAATATCGAGTCAACTTAAAGAAGGTGAAGTTTCTAAAGGGATTAGCTTTTGACTTTGACGTAATTGAGGCATTTCAAAGCAATGAAATTTCATTGGGAGAATACTTGTCATATTATTTTCCATGTAGTTCTGTAAATCAAATCTTTGAACATTTAGGACAATTGTTGGGAGTTGATTTTAGACATAAATTGATTGATAAAATAATGCGGTATGAGGGGAAAGTTGATTTGCCAGATGAAGAGGCCCGAAAGAATATATCGTATTTTTTCAAATCTATAGAGATAATTTTTGAAATTAGACATATACTCTGCCATGAAGGAGGTCTAACTAAGCCTTTGGATAATAAATTTATTATGCAGATGATTTCTGATTCACAGTTGTTTGTCCAATTTGCTGACTTTTTAATTGATGATATTATGTATCCGGACTTTGATTTTACACAAGTAGCTATGAACGAGGATGCAAGTCAATCGTTTGACCTGGCAGAGAAACAACTTGAGGATATTATAGAACATCTAAAAAACAAAGATAAAAATGACATTTGGGATTTCTCATATCTTGAAGAATGGAAAAAATATCGAGAAGCAAAAGCGAAATGTGAATCAAAGTGTTGTGAGGGTGGTTCTATGTATCCCACAGTCTATATGACAAGTATGGCTGGTACAACAGAGAATATGATTAGCCAATTGAAGAAAGATTTTCGCTTGTATGATTGGGATGATAGAGGCGAAAGTGACATTTAATCTAAAAAATATGGATGAAATTGATATTTCTCAGAAAATAGCAGACTTTAAGAAAGTATTTGAGAGTGAAAGCCGAATGATTTTATCGGCAAAATTTGGGGATGGAAAGTCATATTTCTTGAACAAATTTATAAATAGTTTTGACTCTAAGAATAATGACTATTATTTCATAACACTGCATCCTGTCAATTATGTTGTTGAGGACAATAAAGATATTATAGAATATATTAAACGTGATATTCTATTCCAACTCATTAAAGATGATAGAATCTTTGATTACAAAGAAGAGTATGATAAAATCTTTGATTCTGTTTGTAATAAGGAGTCTTTATCTAAGTTGGCTGGTTTTATGTCTTCAATTATACCTCTTCCTGTCTTAGGGGATGTCGTTGGAAAAATTGAGGCATTGATTGATACAACCAAAACAATTGTGGATAAGTATAAAGAGCAAGACGTTGTTGGTAACGCTGAAGATTATCTGAATGGTTTTTATGGAATGCAAGGAAGTATTAGTGAATGTGATGCTTTTACGATGCTTATCCAAAAGACGTTAGAACATGCAATAGCAAAGTCCGTTTTAATAATTGAGGATCTTGACAGAATAGACCCTGCACACCTTTTTAGAATTATGAATGTCTTGTCCTCGCAGGTAGATAATCCATACTATTCTGATTGCCATAATTCCAATAAGTTCGGCTTTGATAATATCATTTTGGTGATGGATTATGATATGACAGGGCATTTGTTCCATCATTTTTATGGGCAGCAAGCTAATTACAAGGGCTATATGAATAAATTCATGAGCTCTATTCCCTTTCAATTTTCTATAACGCAGGAAGCACAGAAACAAGTTAGGGAGAAGATTAAAGGAATGTTGGGCTTGTCTGATTTGTCTAAGATTAATGACGATTTAACTCCCAATACTTATGATAAACATCCCATTTCTTTGGATATGTGTATCGATAGATTATCAGTTCGTCAATGTAAGGAGTTTCTTGATGTTAATGTCACTATGAGAATAAAAACAAATTGGAGAAATCGTGGTAGAATTATACCAACATCAATCCCATTTGTCAAACTTCTTGTTACCTTTAAGTTGGTTTCTTCATATTCTTTGCCAATGATTTTTTATGCGTTAGTATCAGGTATGTCTGGGGAAACTCTCTTGTACTTTTTGTTACCATTATTTTGTGAGTGTACGAGACATGCTTATTACTTCATAAAAGATGGTAGCAATAGATATGAATGCTCGTATGATGTGGATACTCATAGAGTAGATATTGTTCCCTCAAGGGTTGTGGATGATATAAATCCAGAAGTTGATGTTTTAAGAGTGAGGGATAGGGTAAAATCAATGAAAGATGAAATCTTAGACTTAATTATAGGGTAGTTGAAAATTTTAGCCTCATGAGTTGGTGGATTTCATCGGTTATAATCCTGTGATAGAGTTGAGTGATAAAATCTCGCCAGAAGAGCTGATTGCTGATGTGATAGAACATATTGAAGATTATCAGTCTCTTGTGGATAAAAATCGTGAAACGGCAGAGAAGCTTGGAAGTTGGGATGTGAGAATGAAATGGTTGATGGGAGAATTGTCTAACTTATATATGTTTTCACTGTAGTCAAGAAAAATATAGACTATGGTGAATACTAAGTTATATCAATATTGAATATGATGCTTAATTAAGAAAAACGAGCTGTTAGAAAAGGTGATATATGGTAAGTTTATTTGAACTTCTATTGTACACAATTGATATATTCATGATAATAATTTGGCGATTTGTTAGAAAAATCATATCTTTGCACATAATAATCAAATAAGATATATAAATAAGATGAAGGATATTAGAATAAGCAATTTCCGTTGCTATGACGATAAAACGATGGATTTTCGCAAGGGAATCAACCTTTTGATAGGTGACAACTCAAGTGGAAAAACCTCTCTTATTCGGGCGTGCAATTTTGTCGCTAACTCCTTGTTTTGTGGGTATAGTGATGAAAATACTGTATGGAAGAGTGTGGATGATGCGGATTTTAAGATGAATGTTGATGCTAATAATACCATACTCCCAGAAGCTCCAATAGCGATTTCTTTTCATCTTGGTCTTTCGGATATTTATCCTATCATAGATGCTGAAGGTGAGACGATAGATTTTGATTATTCTACAGAATTACATCTTGAGAAAAAGTCAAAGAAAAACAGCCGTAATCTGATTCAAGGGTTAGTTCCTTTGAAAAATTATGCTGCTCAGTTGTATTCTAATTCTCATGTTAAGCAGGGTGATTCGTTTGTACAAAACAATGTCTTGCCAGTATATGCTTGTTTTACAACAGAAGATATTCACGCATCTCGTAAGATTGACAGAAATAAGTTTAAAGAATATGCACAAAAACCATCCTTTGGTTATTTTGAATGCTATGACTGCCGTGGACTATTTGATTACTGGCTAGAACGATTGCTGGTTTTGCAAGAGGCTGAAAGCGGAGAGCGGGAAATTAATTGTGTGAAAAAAGCAATTCAAAAATGCTTAGGAGCAAATGGCTGTAACATTATTGAAGAGATGGTGCTTAGACCTGTAAGGGGAAAGGTGTATTTTAAGTATACGGATGGTAGATTTGTTGAGTCTTCCATGCTTTCTGATGGATATAAGCGATTGGTCAATATTGTGGTTGATATAGCTATAAGGTGCGCTTTGTTGAATAAGACGATGCTGGGCGATGAAGCATTTATGCATACCCATGGCACTGTGATTATTGATGAGATAGATGAGCATCTTCATCCTGCTCTGCAGAGTAAAGTGCTGAAAGCTTTACACACAACGTTTCCTAATGTTCAGTTTATTGTAAGTACCCATGCTCCGCTTGTTATTTCTTCGGTAGAGAATACGGATGAGAATGTGGTGTATCGTTTGTGGTACAATCATGAGACGCATCAGTATGAGCATATGGAACTGAGGACTTATGGACTCGATTCCAATTTGATCTTGGAAGAAGAGATGATGGTTGGTACTCGTGACAGTTCGGTAGAACAGAAGTTGAAGGATATTCAGCAACTCGTAAGTATGCGTAAGTTGGAGGAGGCAAAAGAGCAGCTTGCTGTCTTGGAAACGATAACATTGCCAGATCAGCCTTCTTTGGTGAAGATTCGTTCAATAATCAATAGACTTGAAAGCAGAACGGTATGAAATATATAGAAAAAAACTTCGAGGCTTGTGAGGTTGTAGCTTATGAAGAAGAATTGGCTGAAAACCAATTAGACAAAGAAAGCCTTGCTGATAATTCTATACATCCTTCGCTGCAAGGTCCTGACGTGTATGACTTGGTCAAGAGTTTTAGCACTTTCAAAGATCTAAAAGAGTGGATGTTTAAAGAACAGGGTGGAATCTGTTGCTATTGTGGGTGTAGGTTGGAATATCCTAATCATCCACAATATGTGGTAGAACATGTTTTCCCAAAAGATAAAAACCGCATGCTGGCTGGGGAATATGAAAATTTTCTGCTTTCTTGCCGTCCGACTATCGAGGAAGAACAAGGAAGAATGGCTGCCCCAAAGAAAGAGAAAAAGAGTTTTTTTCATTGTGATAAGGCGAAAGAGTCCGAAATACTGACTATTACGCCTTTGCAGGAAGATTGCCAGCAGTTCTTTAAGTATGATGAGTTTGGTGGAGTTGTGGGTGCTGATGAAAAAGCACAAAAAGATGTTGATACACTGAATCTTAATTGTAAATGGTTAAGCAAGCGTAGAGAGGCTGCTATTGATGGAGAGATTTATGATGAAGATGGTAATTTGCTTCCTGATGAAGAACTGCGCCAGCGTCTTGACTCCATCATGAATCTTGATAAAGATGGAATGCATACGGAGTTTTGTTTTGTGATAAAGAGTGTGCTTCAAAGTCTTTTGTCTCAGAAAGATGCGGAAGGGAAGTAGGTAAGAATATTATAAATGTGTAATTTTTCTTCTTGTTTGAGAAGTTTGAGATTTTGAAAATATAGATATAATACATGATACCAAAAATAATTCATTATTGCTGGTTTGGGCGTGGACCATTGCCTGAACTTGCACAGAAGTGCATTGCTTCTTGGAAGAAGTATTTGCCTGATTATGAAATAAAGGAGTGGAATGAGGATAATTTTGATGTGAATATCATTCCTTATACTGCTGAGGCATATAAAGTAAAGAAATATGCCTTTGTGAGTGATTATGCTCGATTCTGGATTCTTTATCAATATGGCGGAATCTACTTTGATACTGATGTGGAGGTGATTCGACCTATGGATGATATTATAGAAAGAGGAAACTTTATGGGATTTGAAACTGATCCTAAGCCGCAGTTGAAGGCAGACGCGAGCGAAGCGAGCGTCAACCCAGGCCTCGGCATGGGGGTGGCCCCAGGCCTCGGCATTATCAAAAAGATGCTTGATTTTTATGAGGGTAAGCATTTTGTGCATGAGGCTGTGATGAAAAATCAAATAACCGTGGTGCATATTGCAACGCAGGTGCTTCGTGAAAATGGATTGAAGAATGTGGCTGGTATACAGGAAGTGGCCTGCTGCTTTATATATCCTTCAGAGTATTTTTGTCCTATCAATGTGACAACTGGTCGTATTCATGTGGAAAAGAAGACTCGAACGATACACCATTATGCAGGAACTTGGGTGGATAAGAAATTCTCGATTAAAGAATTTGTCAAGAGACTGATTCCGGAAAGACTATTGCTTTCTTTGTTTGCAATGAAAGCTAAACTAAAAAATAAATAACGATGAAAGGAATTGCACGTTTTTTCACCCTTTATTGGATTATCTATTTCCCAACTTGTATAGCTTATAATGATCTTCCTGGTTTTTCCAGTGTAGATGAGGCAATGACGATATTGTTGTTTGTCTATACATTGTGGATGTATAGTCATAATCGCAGTATCAACAGGCGACCATGGAAAGAGTTTGCTGTTTGTATAAGTCTGATTGTTTTTTATACAGTATATTCTCTTCTTTTTGGCGCTAATGTTTCTAGGGCAGTTTGGCTTGATTTAATGCAAGAAATTCGTCCATATACTATTATATATTGTACATGGATTTTGAATCCTCGCTTTACAAAAAAGCAAAAGAAATGGATGTTAAGTACAATGGTCATAACTTTATTCTCTTGGATAGTTTATCATCCGCAGACTTTAGATACTCAGGTAGAAGCTGAATTCCCAGTTCTTGGTCAACTTGCTATATGTACAGGTATGTCGTGGTATCTTTTTACTAAAGAGACTAAACGAAACCGAAATATTGCTCTTTTGTTAGTTTTAACCGGTATGTTGGCACCTAAGTTTAAATTCATGGGTGAGGTCGTTTGTTTTATTGCGTTTGTGTTTTATGTTAAACAGCGTTTGAATTTCAAATCACCAAAAACTATGGTATATGTAGTATTAGTGATAACTATCATTTTGATGATAACATGGACAAGATTTGATGCTTATTATGTTTCTGGATTGAGCAATGACCAATTAGCTCGTCCTATGACTTATAAAACTTCGTTACGAATCCTATGGGATTATTTGCCATTCGGTTCTGGCATGGGATCTTTTGCATGTAATGGTGCCTGGAAGTTTTATTCTCCTTTATATTATAAGTATAATTTAAATGGTATCTGGGGATTGGATGAAGGAGGTGGTTTTATCTGTGATGCCTATTATCCAACTTTAGCGCAGTTTGGTATCGTGGGTGTCTTTTTCTTCTGCTGGTTCTGGAAGCGTAGGTTAGTAGCTTTCAATAAGATTGTAGATATGCGCTATTATCGTGTTGCTATGATCACCTTCTGTTGTCTTGCCATTGAGCAGACTGCAGATTCTTCATGGCTTTCAGGTATGGGTATGGGATATTGTATGCTGATAGCATTGTGTCTGAATGCTAATAGAAATGCAATGGAGCAGATGAAGAGAAGAAAACTGCAATTAAATCGAATGAAGAATGAAAGCAAGAATCTTTTGGATTGATATAGTTAAGTTTGTTGCTATATTATTTGTCATCTTAGCGCATGTCGTTTGGATAGTTGAACAGGGTATTCAAGTAAATTGTATCTTGTCGAATGACTTTCTGACAATTAATCGAATTATCGCAACATTGGGTGTGCCATTGTTTATGATGGTAAGTGGCTCCTTGTTATTAGGTAAAGATTTTAAATTAAAATCTGATATATTTGCTTTTTACAAGAGAGGTCTATTACCTCTATTTGTAACAGCAGAGATTTGGATTGTTATATATTGCTTAGTAACGATTCGCCCTTTTTCATTGAAAGAAATGCTGCTTTGTATGGCTTTTGCTCACAAGCCAGAAGTTCATATATGGTATGTCAGGTTGATAGTCATCTATTATTTGCTGATTCCATTCCTGAATCGTTTAAGAAGCAAGCAGATTTCTGTATATATATCTTTATTAATAGTTATTGCAGCCTTTACCTTTATTTATAATGGATGGCTGATTTTGAAAGGGGATATATGCCCAACTAATTCTAATCGTTCCTATTTCTGCTATTTGATTTATATGGCTATAGGATATAAGATGAGCCGAATCAAACTGTCAAAAACGATTTTAGCAATTTCCTGTATCTTGGCTATTGTAGGGGGGGCATATTTTATTCCTTTCTCTTACGAGAGTAAACTACTTCTTATGGTATGATAATCCAATGATAGCTCTTATATCGATGAGCTTATTCTATATCATCCGCCATTTGTGTAATTCTTTTAAGAATAATAAGTCGATAGTTGAAATATCCAAAATGTCTTATGGTATTTATTTGTCTCATTTTATCCTCATTTATATAATAGGAAAGTGTATGCAATACTACGGATGTAATATAGGTATATTTTATCTGTCATTGTTATCTATTATACTGATAGAGTTTGCAATTATTTGGGGAGTTAAGAAAATTATGCCTAAATTCTCAAAAGTATTTTTCAGATATTAAACTGCTTATTTAAGCTTATAGTTATGTCTAAAGTTTTTATGGTCGGCTCTGCCGAGCAGAGTGGTGGAGGCGTGGCGAGTGTGCTGCGCCTGATGAAGACGATGCCTTTCTGGGAGAAGTATCATTGCGGATGGCTTGGTACGCAAATCCAAAGAGGATATGGTGTGAAGTTGTGGTATGCGGTGAAGGCTTATTTCAAGGCGTTGTTTACGATATGGCAGTACGATATTGTGCATTTCCATACGGTGCCTGACAAGATTTGCCTGATTATTCAAATGCCTGTGCTCCTATTAGCATTGCTTGGCAGAAAGAAGATAATCATGCATATCCACATGGGAAATCAGTTGGAGGATCATACACATAATAAATTGTTTATATGGTGCTTGAATAGGGCTGACTGTGTGGTGCTGTTGGCAAAGAAGTGGCAGAAGTGTTTTGCAGAATGGTTCCCTACTGTGAAAGCCAAGACTGCCGTTATCTATAATGCCTGTGCTCCTACGCCTGCCGTGGATTATTCTGTCAAGGAGAAGAGTATCATCATGGCTGCCTTTCTGAACGACAACAAGCATCCCGATTTGCTCCTGAAAGCATGGAAGAATCTGAAGACAGATTTTCCTGACTGGCATGTTACCATCATGGGAAATGGTGAAGTGGAGCGCTTTCAAGCTATGGCTCAAACTATGGGTTTGAATGACAGTGTTACATTTACTGGTTATATCACAGGCAAGCAAAAGGAGGATGTTTGGAATAAAGCAAGCATCTATTGTATGTGCTCCCGCCATGAGGGCTTCCCTATGGTGGTGTTAGAAGCCTGGGCAAGAGGCATTGCTGTGGTAACTACTCCTGTAGGTGGTCTGCCTGATGTGATAGAAGAAGGTAAGAACTGCCTCACTTTCCCTTTTGATGATGCTGATGCTCTTGCCATGCAGCTTCGAAAGTTGATGGAATCGCCTGAGCTTCGCAAGGATATGGCAGAATATTCTAAAAGCTTCGGAGAGAGGGTGTTTGCTCCTGTTAGGGTGAATGAGAGTATTGAGAAACTATATGAGGAGATATTAAAAGATTAATAGTGACGTTTTGACATCATGAATATTTTTCAGATATTACAAAAGATAAGTCTTGTGCCTTCGTATCTGTGGGACAAGATGTGGTCGCCCGTATGGAAGCGGTGCATGAAGCAATGTGGCAAGGGGGTATATATCCGCCCGATGTCGTCGGATATCAAGGGATTGTGGAACCTGTCTGTAGGAGATGGTACTTCTATTCCTAAGGGGAGTACGATCTATTGTACGGATGCTGCATGTACTATTGGCAAGAAGGTGCTCTTCGGTCCTAAACCAACAATTATCTCTGGTGATCATCGTATTGACATTTTGGGTAAGTATATGGCGGATGTTACTGTAGAGGAAAAGTTTGTGGATGGGGTGAATGTATATGACCAGCCTGTCGTCATCGAGGATGATGTGTGGTGTGGTGCGAATGTTACTATCCTCAAAGGAGTCACTATCGGGCATGGTTCGGTAGTGGCTGCTGGTGCTGTGGTCACGAAGTCCTTTCCTCCTTACAGTATTATCGGTGGTATTCCTGCTAAACTAATCAAAATGAGATTTACGGAAGAGGAGATAATGGAGCATGAAAGAATGTTGACTGTAAAAAAGTGATACTATGAATCAGGATCGTTTATATTCATTGGACATGATGAAGTTTGTGGCTGCTATCTTCATCACGAATTCTCATTTTCAACCTCTATATGAGGGGGGTGAATACTGCCTTTGCTACTTTTGGGGTGCAGGGCAATGCGCTGTTCTTCTTTGTAGCGGGGTATCTGCTGATGATGGGATTTAGAAAGCATAAGGAGCTGAGATTTATCGATTGGTTTAAAGGGAAAATCAGGAGGTTGTGGCCTGCGGTGTTTATCTGGGTGGTGGCAGCTAACTTGATATGGGATGCTCCGCTGACTTTCGATAAAATGATATTGGGGAGTGATTATTGGTTCCTGCAAACTATCGTGGTGTACTATGCTTTGTTCTATCTGCTGATAAAGGTTTTGCCTGCTAAATGCCGATTCTGGGGGGGGCAATAAATACATGTTGTCTCTCTTCGGTCTGGCGGTAGTTTGCTCTGTGGCTTATTTCTTTTGGATGCCTGTGGCGGAAGGTTCGCCTTTTCATACGAGTTTTCATTTTGTATGTCATTTTAGCATCATGATGATGGGGGCTTTGGTGTATGTCTGTCGTGACAGAATAAGTATGGGGCATTGGGTGAAGGATGTTTGCGGTATGGCGCTTTCGTTTGTCTTGTATTTTCTGATATTGGCTGTCGGAAAGAACAAGACAGGATGGCTGTATGATGTCCAGGTGCTGGCGCTTGTGCCTCTCCATAGTTTTGTTTATTATGGGTATAAAGTGGCTTCGTATAAATGGACTGACTGGTGCTTCGGCAAGAGGTTCTTGGGCAAAGGTATCTCTCTTGTAGCTGGACTTACGCTTGAGATTTATATCGTGCAGTTTATGCTTATTACGAATAAGTGGAATAGTGTGTTCCCATTGAACATCGTTATTGTGTTTGCTATCATTTGCTTAGCTGCATATCTGCTAAAGGTAATGACCGCTGCTTTTCTTTCGCTGCTATCGAAAGATAAGTTTGCGTTGGAGGTTTAATGAAATATCTGTAATGTATGAAGATACTAATTAATGCATACGCTTGCTCGCCTGGTATGGGAAGTGAGCCTGGAATGGCATGGAACTGGGTGAGTAATCTTGCTAAGTTCTGTGAACTGTATATTATCACCGAAGGGGAGTTTCGGGATAGGATAGAGGAGGTGGTGCCTACCTTGGAACAGGGGAAGAACATGCACTTCTATTATAATCCGGTATCGGAGGAAATCAGGAAGATGTGCTGGAACCAGGGGGACTGGCGCTTCTATAAATATTATAAGGAGTGGCAGTGGAAGACGTATCTCTTGGCGAAGGATATTTGTAAGGTGGCGAAGATGGATGTGTTGCATCAGCTCAACATGATCGGATTCCGTGAACCAGGGTATCTGTGGAAACTATCACAAGAGAATGGGGTGCCGTTTGTGTGGGGGCCTATCGGTGGTCTGAAACAGTTTCCTACGGCTTACCTGCAGGGTGCTGGCTTGAAAATGAAAGTATTCAACCGCTTGAAGAACTTTCTGAATATCTGGCAACTGAAGCATGATAAAAGGGTAGGTGAGGCTTTCAAGACAGCTAAGGTTCTAGTTAGTTCCATCCCTGACTCTTATCGTGCCATCAAGAAGTATAAGGGTTTGGAGTCTGTTGTCATTCCAGAAACTGGTTGTTTCTTATCAGAGGATATTCCTACAGAGCGATTTGACAATCAGGAGTTTCATGTAATGTGGGTTGGGAAGTTCGACTTTAGAAAGCAGTTGCCTCTGGCATTGAAGGCTATTGCCATGACGGGTAATCCTCATATAGTTTTGGACGTATATGGTAGTGGTTCTGATGATCAGGTAGCTGCTGCCAAATCATTTGCCGACTCTTTGGGTATTACTGAAAAAGTGGTATGGCATGGAAATCAATCGAATGATGTAGTGATGAATGCGATGCGAAAGGCTCAGCTTTTCTTCTTCACCAGTGTGAGTGAGGATACTTCTACTGTTGTGCTGGAGGCAGTTAGCAATCGCTTACCTGTCCTTTGCTTTGATGCCTGCGGCATGTCTGCCGTCATTGATGATAAGGTAGGCAGGAAGGTTCCTCTTTCTTCTCCTTCTCAGTCGGCTCGTGATTTTGCTAAATTGCTCAATGAACTGGAAAAGGATAGGTCTTTACTGAGGCTCCTTTCGGAGAATTGTAAGGAAAGACAAATGGAGCTTTCCTGGGAGGAAAAGGCTAAGGGCTTGGTAGAGTGGTATAAGAAAGCGAAAATGCTTTGAAAAAGCTTTTGAAAAGCAAAGTTTTCGAAAACCCACCAGTCCTCCCTTTATTTCCTACGTTCTATCATAACGAGTGTTTCCCTCTTGTATTGTTGGAGGCTATGGAACATGGTTTGCCTTGCATCTCGACGACAGAAGGGGGTATACCAGGAATTGTTGATGATGGTAAGACGGGCTTCCTCGTTCCTAAGCATGATGTTGCTGTGCTTGCTGACAAGATTCAGCTTCTCCTGAATGATTCTGTCTTGCGCAGCAACATGGGCAAGGTCGGCAAGGAGAAATCTGAAAAGGAGTTTACGTTGGAGGTTTTTGAGAAACGCATGACCTGGATCTTGGAACATATCGTTTATCCGATATTTAGCAGAATGGGGATTGAGAGGGACTGATATTGGTAAATACATTCAATATGACATCAGACCACCTATATATCATCGGAAACGGATTTGATTGCTATCATGGGGCTAAATGTTCTTATGCTGAGTTTAGAAAGTATCTGCTAAGACATAGGCCTTATGTATTGGCTACTTTTGACCTCTATTTCGGACCAAGGTCGCTGATGAACAGCTTTGAAAGTTTCAAGGATTGCTTGAGGTGTCTCGAGATTTCATGGGGATGCTCATCTGGCGGCGTCTACCCAAAGACAACATGGGCCGAGAACAATCTTTGGTGGCGATTTGAAGAGCATCTGGCTGACCTGAACAGGGAGAAGGTGCTCGATGTTCTTGATGTTGTCTTGCCTGATTGTGACGAAGATTCGGATGGGTTCAGATATTGTGACTATTATCTGGGGCTGGACGGCATATCGGACATGCTCAACTCTTGCACGTTTGAAATGAGGTATCAGCTGCATAAGTGGATTAACACGTTGGCGTATGAGAAGGGGTTTAAGAAGCGTCTGCTTGATATCGACAAGAATGCCCGGTTCCTGACGTTCAATTATACTGATTTTCTGGAGTCGGTCTATGGTATTGGGAGGGAGCAGATAAGGTATATTCATGGCAGTAGGCATGACAGATATGGAAGCTTGATAATAGGGCATAGCGCCGATGAAGAAGGGGGCTTTAAGGCTTGGGTGAAACGTAACGAGCACAGACGGAGGTATAGACCTAACCTTAAAGACAAGAAGGGACGTTATTTTGCCAATGACAAGCTTGCGTATCTTGCTTATTTCTTGAAGGACGAGGCTAAGGGCAACTGGAGGTCGTCTGTCAGGTATAATGCGGTACAGGAGGCCCTGGGACGGTTTGAGGATTATTATGCCATTAACATGAAGCCTACGGTGAGCATTATTGCGGCAAACGAGGATTTCTTTGAGGGCTTGGCGTCTATAAGAAAGATTTCTGTTCTTGGCCATTCTCTTTCTGCTGTTGACATGCCCTATTTTGACAAGATTAACGAGGCGATAGGCAAGGATGTTGAATGGGAGATTAGTTGGCATTCTGATGATGACATAAAACATATTGAGGCTTTTTGCAGGAGGTTCGGAATTTCTTCTGACAGATGTCATAAATTCAAGTTAGAGGAGCTAGCTGTGCTCCGAGGCATCCATTCGCCTCTGGCGATCTGATTGTTATCTGTGGTATGGATGCAAGTTGGCATCTCAACGATGCTTAAAACCAGTTCCTGTAGTGGCTCTTGCGAACAAGGGATGTTAATGGTTATGGTGGTGAGGGATTACTCTCTCACCACCTTTTCTAAGTTACATAAGGTCATGGGATTGACAGTGGATAATATGATTGCACCTATGGATGTAAAGAGGGGGAAAATGCTTCTTGATGACATCTTGAGTGGAGGCAATTTGGGGCATTATGACAAGCATCATGTTTTGGGGCAAACCTCCTGCGCCTATATCGTGACGCTCGTCTTTTGAGATATTATCCTGCCGAGGCTTTGAGTGAGCCGATATTCAGAACATGGCACATTCTATGTAGAATGAAGAACAAAAAATAAAAGGAACGCATCTTCCTTCTTTATAATATGCTTTTCGAGGATAAAGTTTTGTAGTACGAATCTAAAAAATATTACCTTATGGGATTGCAAGAGTTGGGTGGATGGGAGGATAGCCATAAGGAATCCACAAATCGGGTGGACTAATTTTATTGTTAAATTATTATTTTTAAAACAAATGAAAAATTTAAAATTTAATTAGGTCGGGCATTAGCTTGCCCGACTTCGCAAAAAGTTGTGTAGGCAGAGTTTTGAAGAGTCTGCCAAGTGTATAATCGCAATTTTGGATTTATCAAGTATTGCTATCAAGTTGTACTTCGGAGTTCCAATTGATTATGTTGACGTGTTCAACGCGAGTCAAGATGTTATGTCGATTGTGTAGTACATCAAACAGGTGATTCAAACTCATGTTTGACACCGGGGAGGCGGTTCGCCGCCTCCTTTATTATATGACTATTAAGTATTCATGAGGGTGTGTCATAAGTCTATGACGCACCCTCTCCACCTCTCATCTCGGTCTTCTCCCCTCAGGGGAAAAGAGGAAACCGCTCCTCCTCGTTGCTCTTAACCGCTTCACTATAAGGATGGCGGACCATCAGAGGTCTACGCCAGCAGCGGAGCTGCAGTTTTTTGTGCGGGATGGGACCGCCTGGGGATAGTTGATTACAATTAATAGTTTGCTGTTTATAGCTTACTGTTGATTTGGGGGTAATTGGCTGATAATTTGCAGATTTCTTTCGATTTTTTTGGTGGCTTCGAAGAAAAAACGTACTTTTGCGGCAAGTTATATAAACTAAATAATAGGAGATAAGATTATGGCATTAGCAATTAGTGGTATCCCTATGCTTACAGGTGATGAGGCTTTAGCTTTCAGAGAAAAAGCTGAAGAAACATTGAAAAAACGTGGTAGCATAGATTTCTCAAAGCAACGTGCTGAGATGAAGGCTATTTTGGCAAAAGCAAGATTTTAAAGTTAGTTATGGGGTTTCTTGCAGACAAAACGGTGTTTTCACCATTGACAAAAGAAATTTTGGAAAAATCTATTTCATTTTCATGTGGCAATGAAGACTTGGATGGATTCTTCCATAATGATGCTGTGGCTTATTCCGAAAACCCACCAGTCCTCCCTTGAACCTTAAGAGTTCTTTCGAAAACCCACCAGTCCTCCCTTGAGCCTTAAGTTTTTTCTAAAATCAACCCGTCCTTCTTTACCATTAAAGAAGGCTCCACCGCTTTCCCCAAGCCCCTTTCCCCTCAGGGTACAGGGGATGTACCAACCGCCCTACTCGGTGCTCAAACCGCTACGCTATAAGGTTGGCGGACCATCAGAGGTCTACGCCATGCAGCAAGCTGCGGTTTTTTGTGCGGGATGAACCGCATGGACACACTATTCAGGATGTTTGCTGCTTGCTGGGATTGCTGTTTGAGGGGACTGCAGACAAGGTGGATGGCGCATTGTGTATTTTGCTGATAACTTTCAGATTTTCTGCGATTTTCTTGGTGATTTCAGGAAAAAGATATATTTTTGCGGAAAAGTCTAACGTTTAAAATTATAGGTTATGGCAATATTAACTATACAGGTGGAAGATAATAGTGTTATGGCTGGACTCAAGAAGGTTCTTGAGTCTATGAATGGTGTTGTGATTATTCCTAATCATCAGAAAAGCATGTCGGGGATAGAAGAAGCAATGGATGATATTCGTCATGGTAGAGTGACAGAGTATAAAAGTGCTGATGATATGTTTGAAAAGTTGGGAATATGAAATACAGAATCATAACTACCAATCGATTTGAAAAGGATGTAAAACGTTGTAAAAAACGTAATTTTCCAATGGAAAAGCTAAAAAAGGTAATTCGCTTGCTTGAAGAGACAGGGAAATTACCTTCTGAATATAAACCGCATAAACTTTCTGGACAATATGCGGGAAGTTGGGAATGTCATATTATGCCAGATTGGCTGTTGATATGGAAGCAATTTAATGATGAGCTGGTTTTAGTGATGACTAATACTGGTTCTCATAGTGATGTGTTCTAAAATTGATAGTATCGGGGAAGAGAAGTATTTTGAGAAAAAAGCGTATTTTGGGCGGTGAAATGTATAACGTAAGATATATTACTCCAACGTGTGTTATGAATCTTCTCACATTACTGAATATCGCTTTGCTTGCAAGTTGTTTATATAAGTTCCCAAAATTAGAATCATTAGCGAGGATAGTATTTAGATGAATAATCTCTACAGTCCAAAGAAAATACCCCATATGGTCAACTGTCCATCATCGGAGTCATTCTGAGGACGTTTGGGGGTTGATATACTTTCTTAGCTATGGCAAGCAGCAGATAGTCGCAATATGGCAAACCAAATTTGCGAAAAAACAGAATTATGGCTCGTTCCGTAGAACGACTTGATATGCAGTCATAGTTTGACCCATTTGAAGAAACTTTCCACCTGCCAGCGCTCTATAGAGTCTGCTATAAATAACCTAAAAAATGAGTATGTTTGAAAACTTGGATAAGATTAAATGTCTTATTACGGAAATTTTTACTCAAATATCTTTGAATAAATTGTCTAACTTCCATGACTTAAATGTCTTGGCAGAAAATGTGTTTATGTATGTGCTGAATGACTGCTTTGATTATCATTTGCAGAATGCTAATATATTGAATAATGTACCTAATCAAGTGGGGTTCGATCTGATTGACACTAAAAATAAAATTATCATTCAGGTTTCTTCTAACGATAGTATAAATAAGATTGTAGAAACCATTGAAAAGGTAAAAGATACTTCTAACCTCAAAGGATATCATCTGCAGTTCTTTATATTAGCTACAACAGCCAAGCACCATAAAAGTGGCAAAATAAAGAATCTCTCAGATCCTATAATCTTTGATAAAGACCATGATATACTGGATGGAAATTGGCTTTTTGCTCAATTCGCTTCACATTTGGATAGAATCACACTTATAGAGAAACATCTGGAATTATTATTTAATGGTAATCTTTCCTATGAAATGGTCTGTAGGCTCCTAAATGATTCTGAAAACATTTGCGATTATCTTTTACCTGAGCATTATTTGCCTCGTAAGTTTGCTCTGAAATCAGATCGTTCGGAGGCCTTTGATGTATTGTTCGCTCCAGAATCGAATGAATATTCTTTAGATAAAATAATTATAGAAGAGGTTAAGGAGCATGACTTGCGTAAGTTTGTTATCTTTAGTACAGCTCAAAATGGTAAAACAACAGAACTTCATAGGCTATATAACATTTTCTCTAAAGATATTGATAAAGGGGTGCAATTTATCGAGGCATCATCTTATAGTCAATCCCGTCATGGTATATTCTTTCATATTTTGCCATGTAGATTAGAAGAAAATCAATATATTCTTCTTGATGGAATAGATGAACTTAATGATACAGATAGGAATTCCTTGATAGATGAACTAAGGGATTGCTTAAAAAAGAACTCAAAAATAAAGGTTGTAGTTACATGCCGATCAAACTATAACAATGGTAGGATGTTGAGTGATTTTACCCAACTTGAGATGCTACCATTATCTTATGATGAAATAGTATCTTACATAAGGAGTAGAATAGATAATGGTACAACTGGGTTTATTAAATATATCGAACAGCACCAAAACATTTCTGAGCTTCTTGATGTGCCATTCTATCTGTCTTCTGTTGTTGATTATTTTGGCGAAAAACATCAGATTCCTCAAACACAAGAGGAAATTCTTGATTATGTATTTATCAAAAGTTTGAAAGTGAAAGAAAAAGAGGGGGATACCATCAATTACTTAGAATATGGGGCAGAAGGCTTGTTTACAGTGATTGCGCTAACCATGCAATTCTCTGAAAAACAAGAGTTGTCAGGGACAGAATTATATGGATATTTAAAATTGCCAAAAGAAAAAATATCAGATCTAACTCTATATACTATATTTAAAAAAGATTCTTTTAAGGACGTTTATTCTTTCATTCATAATGGGTTTAAAGAGCATTTTGTAGCAAAATTTTTAAAGGAACAATCCTTTGAGTATATATTAAAGATTGTATGCTATGCAAATGGTGATATTCCAATCATTAAGAAGAATTGGTATAATGTGCTGGTTCTTGCTATCTCATATATGGATGAACCTGATAAGAAAGATCAGATGATAGACTGGTTGTTAAAAAAAGATGTGAAGGTTTTACAGAATATTGATTCTACCAGTATTAGTATGGTGGTTAAGCAGAGTGTCTTGAAGGGAATTTTAGGAGAATATAGAAAAGAGCAAATATATCCTGATGATTTTTACAGAATTGCCAAGTTTTTAGCATGTTTGTGCAATACAAAAAATAATGCAGAATTCCTGTTAGAAGAGTATAGAAATGTTCATCAGTTAAACCCATATTTGGCATTGTTGACAACATGTGTTTCTATGATGGATTTTTCCAGTCCTTCTGTTGGCGTGTTGTTGCCAGAATTCAAGAATGTAGTCTTCGATAAGATAATAGAACTGGGGAATAATGATGAGCAAGAAACCTATTCTTTGTATGTACCCTTCTATAGTAGTTATTTGAAAACTGTAGAAGACATTGATAGACTTATCATACTTGATATAAAGTCGCAAGATCATCATATCATACAAACTGCATTTCAGCTGATTGCAAATTTGAATCAAGCTGATAAATATGTGGGGTATATTATTGCGCAAGAAAGATATTTGCAGAACTATAGTCTAAAGAGTACAACTCATGTCGTTCACCGCTATGATTTCTACAAATGTTTGGGGAATGTTTATGGTAAAAATGAGTTAAAGAGATTATGGGAGTTCTTGCCGCAACTCTTTGATGAGGAAAAGGCGGATCATAATCAGGCTGATTTGTTAAATCCTATTCAAAAAATGCTATGCAATAGTAAAGTATATGTGGATGATGGAGGGTTCTGTCAAACAGTTATAGATTCATGGATTCAAATTGCTAAGGATCATGATTATATTTCTTTGCGAGATACTATCGTTGAGATTTTTCAAGCTTTTCGTAAATTTTGTATTGATAATATGCCAAAGCCCGACTTCTTTAGACTTATAAATGAAATTAGAAGTGTTGAAGATACTCAACAAGAAATAAGGCTTCTGCAAATTCTAAAAATAAAACTGTCTTTATTTGGTGATGAAACAGATTTGGAGAAATGTATAGATATGCTGAAACCAGATTCGATAAATGATTTTGGTATTGCTACTTGGCTTACTAATAATTATGATAATGCGTGGAATCTTCTGCATTATGACTTGGTTCATAAGAAATTTCCCAAAAGAAGATTTTACCATCCTAATGAGATGAAGTTGCGTGAAGAAAAAAGCATGGCATTGCTTTTGGATTATGAACAATTTAAAGAGACGGTTTTATATATTGTAAATCAGTATGCACCGAAAGCTAGAAAGGAATTGTATGCAAGAGTAAAGGAATGCGAAGAAAACAAGTGGGACAGTTATGTCGGTTCGTTTATGAGCTTATTCTATAATTATAAAACGCAGGAATATGACCTGCAGGAAATCAAAAATAACATAGAAGATCAAAGCCTTTATGAACTGTTTGTATTGGATCAATTGGCAAATCACAGGATAAAACAGTTAACTGGCAAGCAAAAGAACTGTTTGAAAGTAATACTTGAACATGTGTTGCCGAAGATAAAAGATAACCGTACAGGACAGAGATATCTGAGCTTGGCATTAGATTATGAAATCTCTTTAGATAAGGATGTTCAAGAAATATGTTTGAAATATGCTTCTGTAAGAGATAGCAGATGGGAACATGCTTATAGCCATAAACCTTTTATTGATTACGCTGTTCTGGAACTAGGTAAGGAACGAGCTGGGCATAGAATTATTTCTTTGATAAAGAATCCGAAAGGCTTAGATGTTTGTGACTACATAGAATTAGCTAAATACGCAATAAATGCGCACTTGTCGGAAGTGTATTCTTATATATTCGAATTCATTAAGCATGACGAAGAAGGTTATTCTGGGAATATCATAAATTTGTATCTTAAAAGTGAACCTGACGGAATGGAACAAATTATGGCTATCTTCCAAGATATTCCTGATAAGCATAAAGCGTATGTTCTAAAAATGTTGATGTGCCATTTAAAGGATGATATGCAATGGGTAAAAGATACTCTAAATCAATTTAAGGATAAACTATTAAAATATGACAAAAAGACATATTTGGAGTGTCAGGCATCATTAGGCAATCAGGAGGCTTTAGAAGAGATTCTTAAGTGTATGACAGATAATAAATATTATTTCGGTAATGTGTTTACTGCAATTAAATTCTGTAATTATACAATAGATTCTTTACCTGTTTTCGATAAACTTTTAGATCTTTCTTTTACGATGGATTCATCGTTCTGGACAAGTAGTATTCTTGACGCGATAAAAGGGATGGTTGGAACCTCTTCTGATAATTTAGAAAAGGTGATAGAGGTTCTACGTTCGAAAATCACTGATGAACGTACGTGGTTAAATAAAACCATTGATAGCATAAAATATAGTTTTTATGAAGCGGTTGACTCTCATATGACAATTGATAAAGTTGTAGAAAAGGTTTTTAAAATGAAAAAGTGTTTCAATTCTTTGTATATATAATGTTTTTTGTTTAGTTTTGCAGAAAAATTGATAGACCAATGAGATTAGAGATACAAAATATCAATAAAATCAAGGAAGCTGATATTGCCTTGAATGGCTTGACTGTGATTGTGGGAGAGAATGATATGGGAAAAAGTACCATTGGTAGAGCATTCTTTTCTATTATCAAGGCGGTCTCTAATATGAGAAGCTTGAGTAATGAAAGTTCTGCCAACAAAGCTTCTAAGCATATAGATTCTTTGTATAAGCACTTCTATGGGAAAAAAATCATAGATGGTACTATGGATCTGTTGCCTCGTGTCAAATCGGAAATGGAAAGAATATGCCAGGACGAAGCGGAACGAAATGCTTTTCTTGATCATCTGAATGCTAAAATCGAAGATATTGATTTGTCTCCTCGCCAAAAATCCTTGCTCAAGGAGGATATTGTGAATATTCGGATTTGCTTTGATCAGGTAAATAATCCTGCTGCTGTATTGAAAACGGAGTTGGCTTATCTCGTTGAATCTGAGTTTATGGGGCAGTTCTGTTCTTCTAAGTCTGAACTTACTAATGTTATGCTTGATACTGAAGAAGAGGGGAAGCTGTCGTTTAAGGCAAAGGATAATCAAGTGACCAATGTTTCCTTTTCTGAAAGAGGATTCTATGAGGATATCACTTATGTTGAGTCGCCACTGTACTTCCATCTTCTTGATAGCTTAAAATCTTCTGTCGCTTATCGGGAAATGAAGAGGACTTTGGGGTATAAGCCTATGGTTCCTGCTCATGTGAAAGACTTTGTTGACAAGGTCTTGAATTTCCAAAATTTTGATACTCAGCTAAGTTTGTTTGAGCCTCAATCGAAGGATTTTCATACAGCGGATATCATTCATGGTACGTTTGCATATGATAAGAGTTCACGTAGCATCGTATATCAAAAAGATGGTATGAAAATCAAGCCTATCAATGTGGCTTCTGGTATCAAAAGTTTTGGTGCCTTGCAGCTTCTGCTTGATGGTTATTGTATTTCCAATAATCGTCCTTTGATATGGGATGAACCTGAAAATCATCTGCATCCTCAGTGGCAAGTGGAGTTTGCTAAGGTTATCGTACAGATTGTTAATTCTGGTATTCCGGTGATGATCAGTACCCATAGTCCGTATTTCCTGCAAGCCGTGAGGTATTATTCTGCTATGTATAACATTGAAAAGTATGTGAACTACTACATGGCAGAGTGTGGTAATGATGATATGGTAACTATGAAAGAGGTTACTAATGACTTAAATCAGGTTTTTCTTACCTTGGCTGAGCCTTTGAATAAAATCATGAACGTGGATGAAGTAAGGGGAAGAATGAAATGAAAACTGCCAGTGAATTAATATCGTTTTTGGTGAAGGATAAGCATTTCTCTCTTTGTTCTGTCTGTGAGCTGCATAAGCCTTGTGCTACGACACCCAGGTGTTCTTGGGAGCCTGCTAAACGATTCGTGAATTTTGATGATGTAAAGACCGCCTACTGCAAGGAACATCAGGTGATTTCTTGCGCTTCGGTAGATGGCTTGTCTGTAAAGAACGAAAAGCTATTGTTCGTTGAAATAAAGGGGTGGGTTGATTTTCTGCAGTATCAAAAGAAAAATGTAGAGAAAAAGATAGAAAAACAGGTGACAGGCTATGATTTTATCAAAAAGTTGAAAGATAGTATTGATATATGTAATGATTATGCATCCAACCCAAAATTTTGTAATGCTGATCATCTTGTGTATATTATTGTAACTGATATTGATATCAAAGAGCAACCTTTACAGACTTTGCAGGGTAACCTGATGGCTTTGGCGCAAACATCTTCTTCGCTTGAAGTGTTATGCAATAAATACATGTTGTCAAAAATCAGTTCTATAAAGGGGATTCATACATATTATAAACAATGTAAGGAGTTAGATTCATTTATAGATAATGGTCTTTAGGGATTCACATAAACGTTAGTACTCTACCAAACGTAAAAACGGATATAATGGATAAAACAAAGTTAACAAGGGAAGAGGCTTTACGCCGCTGGAAGGCTTCTAAGGAAATCAAGCGTAAAATGGTGGAGAAACTGGAGAACTTGGAGATGAATGCGCATGGAAAAGGACTATAGTATTTTCTTTCAACTGATAAGGTTGGGACTGGGGATTTCGGATGAGGCTGTGGTGATTCCTATGGAGGCCTGGAAGGGACTGTATAGGGAGGCTGAAAGGCAGTCGATGCTGGGAGTGGTTTTCGAGGGCGTCAACAGAAATGTGAACCTCGGTGGTACTAAACCGCCTACTGCCTTGGTGCTGAAATGGATGGGTATCTCGCAGGTTATCAAGCGAAAGAATGTGAAGTTTGATGTGGAGGCGAAAAGGCTGACACAGCTGTTTGATGAGAATGGTATCTTTACCGTGATATTGAAAGGGCAGGGCAATGAGCTGCTTTATCCTGTAAGGGGATGCAGAATTCCTGGTGATATCGACATCTTTGTGGATGGGGGGAAGGACTTTGTCGTGGACTGGATTGACCGACATGGACTGGCCGACAGGGCGGAGAAGGCTACATATCATCATGTGCATCTGTTGCCTGGGCCAAGTGGTATTGATATCGAAGTGCATTTCCTGCCTTCTTCGGGTCTTTTCTTCCCCACTCATCGTCATCGGTTGCAGAGGTTCTTGCAGAGTGAGGTGAGAAACTCGGTCATGTGTGACAGGGGATTCAGAATTCCTTCGGCGATGTTTAACTTGCTGATGCAACTTGCTCATATCCATTGTCATTTCTTTAGTGGGGGTATTGGTCTGCGACAGATGAACGACTTTTACTATGTGCTGATGTCTTCTTCGAAGGATGAGAGGGTAGAGGCTATGGCGCTTATCAGGAAAATGGGGATGAGGAATACGGCGGCTGCTCTAATGTGGGTGCTGAAGGAGGTGTTCCTCATGGATGCTGAATGGATGCTGTGTTCTCCTGACGAGAGTCTTGGTAAAGTGTTGTTGGGTGAAGTGTTCAAGGGTGGTAATTTCGGGCATTATCTTTTTGATAATGAGAAGGCATTCCTCTTGAAGGCTGTGCTGCGTCGCAAGAGATTTCTGAAACTCCTGAGATTCGGAGTGTTGGAAACGATTGGTCAAATGTGGTTTGATACAATGTATATTGTGAAGAAGCTAATATAATATATAATGTAAGCACGTATGTGTGCTTACATTATATATTATATTAGTTTTTTTGTTTATAATGAGGGTTCTTCGAAAAGCTGCCCGTCCTTCTTTAACCTTAAGAGATCTTCGAAAAGCTGCCTGTCCTTCTTTAACCTTAAGAGATCTTCGAAAACCTACCAGTCCTTCTTTACCATTAAAGAAGGGTCTTTCGAAAACCCACCAGTCCTCCCTTGAACCTTAAGTTTTTTCTAAAATCAACCCGTCCTTCTTTACCATTAAAGAAGGCTCCACCGCTTTCCCCAAGCCCCTTTCCCCTCAGGGTACAGGGGATGTACCAACCGCCCTACTCGGTGCTCAAACCGCTTCGCTATATGGTTGGCGGACCATCAGAGGTCTACGCCAGCAGCGGAGCTGCGGTTTTTTGTGCGGGGATGAACCCGCTTTCACTCAAGGATTTGCTAAAGGGTTGCTTGCTCGTTGCTTTTTTTGAAAAACCTACTCGTCCTTCCTTTTTTGATAAAGCGGGCTGCACTCGGCAATTTGAAAGTGAACTTTCATTGCGCTCATTTGCACAACCTTTCCCCTCAGGGTACAGGGATGTACCAACCGCCCTTTCAATAGTCTTTACGACCCCTTCGGTTCCCCTTGTAGGGGACAGAAACGGAGCTCAAACCGCTACGCTATAAGGTTGGCGGACCATCAGAGGTCTACGCCAGTTTTTTATGCGGGATGGGACCGCAGGGAGAAGACTTGCTAAAAAATGGTTGTGTGGGATGGGACTGCAGACAAGATGGATGGCGCATTGCGTAATTTGCTAATACTGTCATCTTATTCTCCATAGTCCAATATCTCCATCATTTGTGATCTTTTCTTAATCGTCTGACTTCTTTTATCTCTGCATTGATTTCATCAAGAGACATTTCTATGTTGTTTTCTCTTGCCGTCTTGCACATGTTTTCAAAAGCTTCTATTGCCTCGTCTGTAACCTTGTCTTCTTTGCTTTCCTTTGCTTTGATGGCAAAAGGTATACTTCGTGTGCGGATTACCGCCTTGACAAATACATTGATTGCTGCATTTGCACTCATGCCAAACTGCTCACAGAGGCTGTCGAACATAGCTTTCTGTTGTGAGTCTATTCTGACTGTCATTGATGTCTGTGCCATAACGTTATCTGTTTTAATTAATATTGATTGCAAATATAGAGCGTTTTGATGTGAATTGTATGACTTATGACTTCTTTTTATCAAAGTTTAACAGTAAATACTGAAGTTTCGCATGTGGTTTATGTACGGGCTGAAGGCCCAAAAGCTCTTAGCCCAGGGCATCGCCCTGGGTATAATGGCAATCGGCAAGGCGCCCTGTAAGGGCAAAAGCCTTAAAAATTGTTTGGAGTTTTAAAGCTTTTGCCCTTTCAGGGCGTGCTGTTTGCGAACATGATAACCCAGGGCGTTGCCCTGGGCTAAGAGCTTCTGCCCTTTCAGGGCGTGCTGCTTGCGTCCATTTGCCCTGGGATAGGAGGTTCTGTCCCTTCAGGGCGTGTGGGGCAAAACTTGCGAAACTTCAGTGAAATAAAAAAAGTCCGTGGAAAAATTAATTTCTACGGACTTTCTTATTATATTGTTATTGAAACTTATGCCTTGAAACTCTCCAAGTCTTCGGCCTGGAAGTTCTGGATGTATGCGGAATGACCGAGGACTTCCTCCTCTGCCATGCGGACATATACGTTGGCACTCTTCGCAAACAACTCGGGTGACTTGGTGGCGTCGTCGAGGATGAGGAGAGACATCACGATGTCGCCAGTCATGTTGTAGAGACGGCGAGCCAGGAAGTCGTGAACTGCCTGATCGTTGGCTTCCTTCACCTTGTTGATGGCTGCCTCGTAGAGGTCTGCCAACTTGGCTACACGGGCCTTCAATGCCTTCAGATCGTCACTGACCTCGCTCTCCAACATCTCCTTGATGATGTTGAGGTAGGTGCCGTTGGTGATGTAACGGATGGCTGCTACTACCTGTAACTGGGTGGTACCCTCGTAGATAGAGAAGATGCGGGCATCACGGAACAGGCGCTGGCACTTATACTCCATGATGAAACCGGAACCTCCGTGGATGCTGATGGCATCGTAGGCGTTCTGGTTGGCATACTCTGAGTTCATACCCTTAGCCAATGGGGTGAAGGCATCAGCCAAGCGGGTGTATTTCTTCATCTCCTGACGCTCCTCGGGAGTGAGCTTGCTGTCGCGGGCGATGTCTTCCAATGCCTTGTAGATGTCGACATAGCGGGCGCAGCAGTAGAGGAGTGAACGACCTGCATCCAACTTGGCCTTCATTCTTGACAGCATGTCGTAAACGGCTGGGAAGTTGATGATCTTCTCACCAAACTGAGCACGCTCCTTGGCATAGGCCAAGCCCTCGTTGTAAGCTTCCTGTTCTACACCTACACTCTGTGCGGCGATACCTAAACGGGCGCCGTTCATCAGTGCCATCACGTACTTGATCAGACCGAGACGGGTGTTACCGCAAAGTTCTGCCTTGGCATTCTTGTAAACCAACTCGCAGGTTGGTGAACCATGAATACCGAGCTTGTGTTCGATGTGACGAACGGTGACGCCACCATCACGCTTGTCGTAGATGAACATTGAAAGACCACGACCGTCCTTGGTGCCTTCCTCTGAACGAGCCAGTACCAGGTGGATGTCGGAGTCGCCATTGGTGATGAAACGCTTCACACCGTTGAGACGCCATGTGCCGTCCTCATCCTGTGTGGCCTTCAGCATCACGCGCTGCAAGTCGGAACCTGCATCTGGCTCTGTCAAGTCCATACTCATGGTCTCGCCTGCGCAAATGCGAGGGATGTACTTCTGACGCTGTTCCTCAGAACCGAACTCATAGAGGGTGTCGATACAGCTCTGGAGTGACCAGATGTTCTGGAAACCTGCATCGGCTGCAGCGATGATTTCTGAAGCCATAGAGAAAATGGCGTTAGGCAGGTTCAAGCCGCCGTAACGACGTGGCATGGACAAGCCCCAGAGGCCTGCCTTGCGGGTGGCATCGAGGTTCTCGAATGTCTTGCTGGCATAGATCATGCGGCCGTTCTCCAGGTGTGGACCTTCGAGGTCGACATCCTCAGAGTTTGGTTCGATGATGTTGGCTGCCACATCGCCGGTAATATCCAGCAGTCGCTTGTAGTTCTCAATGGCATCCTCGTAGTTGACAGGTGCATCTTCGAACTGGTCTTTCTCTACGTAGTTGCGTTCCTTCAAGTCCACAACACGCTTCATGAGGGGGTGATTGAGATGAAATTCAATCTCAGGGTGATCACTATAGTAATTAGCCATATTTTTTTTGTTTTTGGAAGGAGTTAAAGGAGTTAAGGAGTTAAAGGAGTTAAGACAACACCTTTTTCTCCGTATAATGCTAACTGATGGCATTATTGTTTATTACTCCTTTACAATAAGCATTGAGAAGTTTGCTGGCTTCTTCGATACTCGTGCATAAAGTCTCAAATTCATCTTTTTGCAAGAAATCTAAATCTCTTGATAAGATGATGTAATCTCTACATTCCTCAAGACTTCCTTGCGAAATGTTGAAGAAGCGGAGTTTGTCAGCTTTGCTAAGCTTCTTGTAGCCTTCTGCGATGTTAGCTTCGATCGATACTGCTGCTCTTCTGAATTGGGAAATCAATCCAAACCGCTCCACTTCAGGAAAATGTCCTGTTACCCGATAAACGAGTAATACAAAAGCATGAGCCTTCTGCCAAGCAAGTATATCCTCAAATCTAAACATATAAAGCTGTTGTCTTAACTCCTTTAACTCCTTAACTCCTTAACTCCTGGTAAATTTTACTTTGAATTCTGCTTGTAGTACTTGATGAGCTTGGGGACGACGTCTTCGACATTGCCGTTGATGACGTAGTCGGCAATCTTGTTGATGGGGGCATCAGGATCGTTGTTTACGGAGATGATGATGCCGGAATCCTGCATACCGGCGATGTGCTGGATCTGACCGGAGATGCCGCAGGCAATATAAACCTTAGGATGAACGGTGACACCGGTCTGACCAATCTGACGGTCGTGGTCTACCCAACCTGCATCAACAGCTGCACGGGAAGCACCTACCTCGCCATGGAGGAGATGAGCCAACTCGAAGAGCTGGTCGAAGCCTTCCTTGCTTCCTACACCATAACCGCCGGCTACAACGATGGCAGAACCCTTCAGGTTGTGCTTGGCAGCCTCTACATGGTGGTCGAGTACCTTTACGACGAAGTCCTCGGCAGGTACATACTTGCTTACCTCTGGGTAAACAACTTCTTTCTTGCACTCACCCTCGTAGATGCTCTTCTGCATCACACCTGAGCGTACTGTCGCCATCTGTGGACGATGCTCTGGGTTGACGATGGTTGCCACGATGTTGCCACCGAAGGCTGGACGAATCTGATAGAGCAAACCGTCGTAGTGCTTGCCGCTTTTCTTGTCGTCATATTCGCCAATCTCGAGCTCGGTACAGTCGGCTGTCAAACCGCTGGTCAGAGAAGAAGAGACACGAGGACCGAGGTCGCGACCGATAACGGTGGCACCCATCAGGGCTATCTGTGGATTCTCCTCCTTGAAGAGGTTGACGAGGATGTCGGTATGAGGAGCTGAGGTGTATGGGAACAATCCCTCGGCATCGAAAACAAATAACTTATCTACACCATAGGGCAGGATCTGGTCTTCCACTTTTCCCTTGATGCCTGTGCCAGCCACAATGGCATGGAGCTCCACGCCCTGCTGGTTGGCGAGCTTACGACCCTTGGTAAGCAATTCTTGAGATACTTCGGCTACGGTTGTGCCTTCTACCTCGCAATATACAAATACGTTGTTCATAAATTTTTGCAAAATTATCCGATAATACTTTCGTTCAACAATTCCTTCATCAAGTTGTCGATGTCCTCATCGCTGCTTGTCAAGGTCTTGCTCTCCTTAGCCTGGAACACGATGTTCTTTACTGCCTTCACCTTGGTAGGTGAACCGCTCAGACCACACTGTGAAGGATCGCCGTCAACATCGGCTACGCTCCACTGGTTGAGAGTGAGGTAAGGACGCTCCTCATAGAGGTTGGTCCAAGGCTCATCTCCCTTGCGCTCCATAGGGCAAGATGCGTATTTGTATTTCATTACGAGCTTCACGTTGCATGGGCGACATGGAGCTGCACTGCCGTTTACGGTGATCACGAGTGGCAATGGGGCCTCTACGGTCTCGACACCTCCATCGATGAGGCGACGGACTGTTGCCTTGCCGTCTTCCACCTTCAGAATCTCCTCGGCATAGGTGACCTGGTTCAAGCCCAACTTCTGAGCTACCTGTGGACCTACCTGTGCGGTATCACCATCGATAGCCTGGCGGCCACCGATCACGATGTCGACATCACCTATCTTCTTGATGGCGGTGGCAAGGGCATAGGATGTGGCCAATGTGTCGGCACCGGCGAAGAGGCGGTCGGTAAGCAACCAACCTGTATCTGCACCACGGTAAAGACCCTGGCGAATTACCTCACCGGCACGTGGAGGACCCATTGTAAGAATACCAACTGTGGAACCTGGATTCTGCTCTTTCAATCGAAGAGCCTGCTCCAATGCGTTCAAATCTTCAGGATTGAAGATGGCGGGAAGGGCTGCGCGGTTGACTGTGCCTTCGGCTGTCATCGCATCCTTACCCACATTTCTTGTGTCTGGTACTTGCTTGGCAAGTACTACAATTTTTAAACTCATATTAATAAAATGGTTATTGTTATTATTTCTAAGTTTGTTAGTGTTTCGTAAGGAACACAGCCGCAAAAGTAGCATTTTTTTGTGTATTACACAAATAAATCGGCATTTTTTTGGAAAAGAAGGGGATTAAGGGGAAATTTATAAGGGAGTTAAGGAGTTAAGACAATAGCCTTAGAACTTGAGAGGCTTGACAAAGTTTGATGTTTAATGAATGCACCTCACAAATGCTGTTGTCTTAACTCCCTTAACTCCTTAACTCCTTGTTTGGGTTGCCTCATAGAGGCCATCGACGATGGAGTCGGCGAGCGATATGTTAGGCACCATGATGTTGTCGCATTGCAAGTATTCGCAGGCTTTGATGAATATTTCTGCGGCAGGGATGATGACGTCGGCGCGGTCTTCTCGCAGGCTGAAGGAGATCTCGCGCTCTTCGATGCTCAGTGGCTGCATCATCTGGTAGAGGCGTTTCAACTCGGCAAGCGACAGCTCTTTGTTGGCATTCTTGCTGTGGCGTGCCAGTTTGTTGAGCTTGTTGATGTTGCCGCCTGATCCGATGATGCGGATGTTGCCATACTTCTCGGCGTATCTGGTGAGGTTCTGCCGGAAGAGGTCTTCGGTCTCGACTGTCACTCTTCCGCTGAGTTGTCGCAGTGTACCCATGTTGTAGGAGAAGCTTTCGGCAAGGGTTCCGTCGTGAATGAGGGACACCTCGGTAGAGCCACCGCCCACATCAATATAGGCAAAGTTGCCCTCGTTGGAGTCGGTCTTTTCCACCAGGTTGTTGTAGAGCAGTTGTGCTTCTTCCTGTCCCTTGATGATTTCGAGTTTGATGCCTGTCTGTTTCTCTATTTTCTTGAGTACCTTCTTGCCGTTCTCGGCATCTCGCATGGCCGATGTGGCACAGGCGCGGAAGGCTTCCACATCGTTGAGCTTCATAAACTGCTTGAAGCCTTTCATCATGTGGAGCATCATCTTTTCGCGTTCCTTGGATATCTTTCCAAGGGTGAAGACGTCCTTTCCCAAACGAAGGGGAACGCGTATGAACATGACTTTCTTGATACGGTCTTCCTCTCTGTGGGCTTCGGGGTCGAAGCGTTTGATGAGGAGTCGGGCTCCGTTGGAGCCGATGTCTATTGCTGCTAAATTCATTGTTGTGTTTAGTGTTTAATGTTTAGAAGTTAAAGAAGTTAGAGAAGTTAGAGCCATATGCTTTTGTGGACTTGACCCTTCCCCATTCCCTCAAGGCTGTTGGCTTTAACTTCTAACGACCGAAGGGAGTGATAACTTCTTTAACTTCTATAACTTCTTTTAAAAAACTTCTCTAACTCTACTTCTTGTATTCCTTGTAAAGTTCTTGCTGACTGCGGAAAGGCTCTCCCTCGACAAAGTTGTTGGTGCCCTTGCCGTCGACGAAGCGGCCATTCGTGGTATCTCTCATGCCATAAGAGATGGTGCGCATCAGGTCGGCCTGAAGCTCCTCATCGTACACTGGGGTAAGCACCTCAATGCGGTTCAACAGGTTTCTCGGCATCCAGTCGGCAGAGCCAAGGAAGTATCTTGGTTTTCCGCCATTGGCAAAGATGAGGATGCGGCTGTGCTCCAAGTATCGGTCGATGATGCCCACACAGCGTATGTTCTCGCTCAGGCCCTTGATGCCCGGTACGAGTGAGCAGTTGCCACGTATCACGATGTCTATCTTCACGCCAGCCTTGGAGGCCTGGTAGAGTTTGGTCACCATGTCGGTATCGGTGATGTGGTTGATCTTGATCTTCACCCATGCCTCCTTGCCCTCGCTGGCATTCCTTATCTCGGTGTCGAGCATGCGGAGTATGCGGCTCTTCATGGAGTTGGGCGATACGAGCAACTCGCTGAAGCGGAAGGGGGAGAAGGGGCGGTCGATGAAGTCGAAGACCTTTGCCACCTCGTTGACGATCTTAGGACGGGCTGTCATCATCAGATAGTCGGTATAGATCTTGGCGTTGCCCTCATGGAAGTTGCCCGTTCCGATGCAGGCAATGTTGCCTTTCTTGGATTCTATGTAGAGCAGTTTGGAGTGGATCTTCAGTCCTTCCACGCCAAAGATGACGTTGACGCCTTCCTCCTGCATTCGCTTGCTCCACTTGATGTTGCTCTCCTCGTCGAATCGGGCGAGCAACTCTACCACGGCTGTTACCTTCTTGCCGTTGCGGGCTGCTGTGATGAGTGCCTTGACCACCTTGGAGTCCTTGGCCAGACGATAGAGGGTGGTCTTGATGGATTTGACTTCGGGCTTGATGGCTGCCTCGCGCAATACACGGATGTAGCCGTTGAAGTTGTGATAGGGTACATGGATGAAGCGGTCTTTCTGGCGTATCTGGTCGAGGATGCTCTCATTGGATACGAACTCGGGCTTCATGATGGGTGTCCACTTGTCGTATTTCAAGTCATTGCGGCCACAGTCGGGGAACGACATCAGGTCCTTGTGGTTCTGATATCTGCCACCGGCAAGCGAGGCGTCGAGCTCTTTGGTGTTGAGACGGTCGCGCAGTTTTCGCTGCATCTCACGTGGCATTTCGTGGTCGTAGATGACGCGCACGGCTTCGCCCTTCTTGCGACTGTTCACACCCAAGGCAATCTTCTCCATGGTGCCAAAGTCGGCATCGTTGTCCATCTCCATCTCAGCGTCTTTGGTGAACTTGAAGCTGTAGGCTCTGTAGGTGCTCTCTTTGAACCCTAAGAAGACCAGTGGCAGACAGTAACGTATCACATCGTCGAGATACATGATGTTGTCGAAGCCGTCGCTGGAAGGTATTTTCACCCATCGTCCGTATATGCGGTCGGGCACTTTGACGATGGCGTATTTCTTCTTGTTGTCTTTCTTCTCGCATTTCTCGACGATGAGGTAGATGCGGTTGTCTTCCAGCACAGTGAGATCTTCTATTTCCGACAGCCAGATGGGATTGACAGAGCCATTGAGTTTGTCGTAGAAGAACTGCGATAGGAAGTCCTTCTGCTCGTCGTTGAGGTTGGCTTCGGTAACGAGGCGAATCTTGTGGGTTTCCAACTCTTCGAAAACTTTATCCACCGCCTCAGTGTATTCTTTGGAATAAGATTCATTGAGCTTATTGATGGTTTTGAGTGATTTCTTGATCTGCTGTTCGGTGTCTTTGTCGAGCTTGCGTTCCAGCATGCGGTTGAGTGATGCCACTCGTACACGGAAGAACTCGTCGAGGTTGTTGGAGTAGATACCGAGGAAAGAGAGTCGTTCCAACAGGGGGACAAACTCTTTTTCTGCTTCCTGTAGGATGCGATGGTTGAAATACATCCAGCTCACGTCGCGTTCTACATATGCTTTTTTCATGACTTCCTGTTTTGTCATAATCTTGAATTTAAAGGAGGGTTTGCGGAGTTAAGACAACTGCTCTGTTGCTTTGCTTCTGATTATTTTTGCTCCTGTTTCTGTTCTTGCTTGTCTGCAGCTTTCTTGTCTTGCTTCTTGTCTGCTTTGTCTGCAGCTTTCTTGTCTTGTTTCTTGTCTGCTTTGTCTTGCTTCTTGTCTTTTGGAGCATCCTGTTTTTTGTTTCCCTTCTTCTGTTCCTGCTGTGGTGCAGAAGGGGCAACGGTAGCATTGTCGGCAGGTTTCTCAAGTACGAGGAAGTCGGTATCGCCGTCGGTGAAGTGAAGGGCTTTGCGGAAAGTCTTGCTGGTTCCGGCAGGAACGATGATGTCGTGCAACAGGTCGCAGTCGTCGAAGGTGTGGCGGCTCAACTTGTCAGGAACTCCTGCAAAGGTAATCTTCTTGAGTTTGTCGCACTCGGCAAAGGCATAGCTTTTTATTTCTTTCACGCCTGCGGGTACATAAACGTTATCCAGTTCGTCACAATCGTAGAAAGCATCGTGTTCTATTTCTTTCACACTGTTGGCAATAATGATGTTCTTGAGTTGTTTCTTGCCACGGAACGCCATCTCGCCAATGGTTGTCACTCCCTCTGGAATGTGGAAACTCTCAGCTTGGCTCATGCAGTAAACGAGGCGCTTCTTGTCGGCAGTGTACACGGCATCACCGTAAAACTCGAAGCTGTCGCTGTCGATTTTCTGCAGGGCGAGGTTGAGTACTAAACTTTCAAATTTTCCGTCCTTTTTGGATTTCTTCTTGAGAATCTCCAAGATTGCTTTCTTGTTCTCTTTCATTTATTCTGAGTTTTTAAATGTTTTGTCTTTGTAATCCGGGTGCAAAGTTACAACGATATTTAGAAAGAGTAGGCGCAAAAGCAATTACATGTTTGTGACGATGATGTTACAATGGTGTTACGAGGGGGAAAGCAGGAGTTGAGGGAGTTAAGTTAAGGGAGTTAAAGAAGTTAAGGAGTTAAGACAACAGTCTTCTTGTGAAAGATGTAAAAATCAGGTTAGAGTGGTCAACTAAAATAGTTAAACCACCATCTGTACCCTGAAACCACCATAAAATCTATGTTCTAAACTATAGAACTTATGTTCTAAAGTTTAGAACTTGTATCCGAAAGTTTCGAACTTATGTTCTAAAGTTTAGAATATAGATTTCAAAGCGAACAGAAAACAATTTTATAGCTTTCAAGACAAGAATGAATAGGCGGGATTTTAAAATGTTACGATTTTGTAACATCTGTGTTGTAGAATAGAAATATAATTTTCGTAATTTTGCACCCGAAAGAATGAATGGAGATTTTCTTAAGGAGTTAAGGGAGTGATAACTTCCCTTAACTCCTATAACTCCCCATAAAGATAACTTCTTGAAAATATCATTATAGAATAATATAATAATGTAAGATATGAACAAAAAAATGACGACCATGCTGTTGCTTTCGATGTTGACAGCGGCAGTTTATGCTCAGAACGATGAAGAGGAGGTAGACAGAACACCAAAGATAGGCGGTACCATTCGCTCGAAGTATGAATACCAAACCGAGGAGGGCGAGGGACGCTTTGAGGTTCGTACAGCCCGTGTCAGTGTGTCGGGAAATGTGACCAAGGAGGTGAGCTACAAGGCAGAGATCGACCTCTGCGATGAGGGAAAGATCAAGATGCTTGATGCCTATACACGTATCAAGCCCTGGAGCACCCTGCAGTTTACCATCGGTCAGGAGCGTGTGCCCTTTACCATTGATGCTCACCGTTCTCCCCATCAGCAGTATTTTGCCAACCGCTCGTTTATCGCCAAGCAGGTGGGTAACGTGCGTGACGTGGGTGCCGAGGTGGGTTATACATGGAATGTCGGTTTCCCCATCGTGGTGAATGCCGGTGTGTTCAACGGCTCTGGTCTTACCAATCAGAAGGACTACTGGACCAAGGGTGTCAACTATTCTGCTAAGGCACAGTTTCTCTTCCCCAATGTCAACCTGGTGCTGAGTACTCAGAAGATCAAGCCTTCTGACGTGACTGTGAATATGTATGATGCTGGTCTTACCTTCCACTATGGTGGTTTCATCGCCGAGGTGGAGTATCTCTACAAGCATTATTCTCATAACGCCTTCCACGATGTGCATGCCTTCGATGTTTTTGCCTGCTATGATATCCCTGTTCGCACACGACTGATCAAGAAGGTTTCGCCCTTGGTGCGTTATGATTTCATGAGCGATCACAGCGACGGCTCCCGTTACAATGCGACAGACGATGATCTGGGCGAGTTGATCATCAACGACTATAAGCGCCATCGTGTAACGGGCGGTGTTACGTTGAGTCTGTCGAAGCCATTTATCTCCGATATCCGCATCAACTATGAGAAGTATTTCTATCGTGAGGGTGGTATTGCCAAACCTTCGGAGAAAGACAAGATAGTAGTTGAGTTTATGACTCGTTTTTAGTAAATATGTGTTTTTCTGGTTAATACGAAAATGTGCGTGTGCTTGTCCGTTGATGGATAAGCACACGTTTTTTATATGGGTAAGTAAAGTTTTTTGGAAGGAAAAGTTTGGGAGATAGAAAAGAATGTTGTACTTTTGTTGAGGGAAAGGATAGGGAATTATTTTGTGGGAGGTAAGGAAGTTAATGGAGTTAATGGAGTTAAGGAGTTAAGGAGTTAATGAAGTTAAGGAGTTGATGAAGTTAAGGAGTTAAAGGAGTTAAAGGAGTTAAAGGAGTTAAGACAATAGTCTTTGTGGGTGTATTCACTAAGCAGCACGCCCTGAAAGGGCAGAAGCTCTTAGCCCAGGGCAACGCCCTGGGTATAAAGGCAATCAGCAATGCGCCCTGTAAGGGCAAAAGCTTTACAAATTGCCCCTGGAGTTTTAAAGCTTTTGCCCTTACAGGGCGACAAGTTTGCGAACATGCTAACCCAGGGCGCTGCCCTGGGCTAAGAGCTTCTGCCCCTTCAGGGCGTGCTGCTTGCGGGCGCTGCCCTGGGCTAAGAGCTTCTGCCCCTTCAGGGCGTGCTGCTTGCGGGCGCTGCCCTGGGCTAAGAGCTTCTGCCC
>OLGJ01000096.1_pt1 | contig 64010 bp, 67 predicted proteins | sample 1605431 | NCBI WGS metagenome assembly OLGJ01 (sample SAMEA3888920, study PRJEB22519) | human gut metagenome | biome: human gut; feature: human-associated habitat; material: faeces | place: Denmark | collected 2009
TAGAGCATCTGACTGTTAATCAGAGGGTCCTTGGTTCAAGTCCAAGAGGAAGAGCGAAAAGGTTCGTCAATTAGGCGAACCTTTTTTGTTTTCCCACATTATCCCACACAAAAGACAAACATTTCTATTTCATATTCAAAGATTTAACATACATTTGCCAAATGTAAAGTAAGGAGTTTCATAAAAGCACCTGTCTTTATTTATCCTAAAATCCGCAAGCAATCTCAATGGCAATCTCAATTGCAGTAAAGAGCTTGAACACTATGCATCATGATAGTATGAGCGTGAATTTTGTCCGATTTGTGCATACCTTCCCCTTACCCCACAATGCGACTTGAGGCAATACGCAGATTAAAACCATAAGGAACGGACTTTATCCGAATCCAGTTTTGAAAGGTCTTGCATAAGCCCGGTTTTCAGTATAGATATTCAGCACGTATTGCCTTGCTGTCATGATCCACTTGGCAGGTACGGAGATGAAGCTGAAGACAAAAGCCTTTATGCGACTCGTTTCCTTGAGCCCGAAAGCCTTGGTGTCAAGCTTGCTAATGATGGTCTTATAGAAATTGTGTATCAATGCCGTAAGCAGAAGGAATACAGTGTTCTCTGACATGAACGACTTGGGGAGCCTGTTCCAGCCGAATCCGTTGTTCATATCATCGAATATACGCTCTTTGCCCCCACGCTTGTTGTAAAATTCGACGATGTCTCTTGTTGATGAGTCATAATCGTTGGTAAGAATGGATCTGTAGGTGTATTCACCTTCCCACAAGTCAAGCTCTCCATCCATGCGCTTTTGTCTCTGAATGACAAGACGATAGCACTTGCCTTCCCATTTCTCAACAAGAATGGAATTGAGTTCAAACTGGATGCCGTTGATTTCCTCCGTCTTCCATCCCCTCAGTGAAAACAAGTCATCGTAGAGCGAACTGCATCTGTTGGCGCGGATGTAGAAGTGCGTGCAATGCTTCTCTATCTCACTGACAATTTCCTTCGAGCACGAACCACAGTCGGCTCTGAAGCGATTCACACGGATGCTGTTGGCTTCCAGTAGGGCAAAGAATCTCTTGTGGGTCTCAGCCTGATAAAAGCGCACATTTGTGTTGCCATCGCTGTTCTCGACATAGACAATCATGTCACCGATGACATATACGCCAGGTCTGTAGCCGAGGAACTTCTTGTATGTCGGTTTTGCATCATACTTCTCTGTTTCAAGGAACTGATGGTCGAAATCAACATCGTAGGTTTCCACCTCATTCAGTTCACCAGTGGAAACCAAGGCTTTTATAAGCAAGGCGTTGAGCTTGTCTGCCGTATTGAAATCATAGGTCTTGCCCTTATCGGAAGTATATGAGATGTTTTCCTGTGTCAGTTCCTTGATGGCTCTGAGGATGGTATCAGAGCTGCATGTGCGCAAGGTCGGATGATACGAGAGATGACGCATCAGATGCGATGTTACATCCTCCACGCATGAACCGCCACAGAAGTATACGCTCATCAGAGAACGAATAATTTCGCTGTACTGGTATCCGATGATACTGCGGCATCTCTGACCAAGTGTCTGGTCGATAATAGGTGAAAGCATGGAGTCAAATTGCTCCATGATTGAAAAAATTCCTCCAAAAGGTGTGAGTTTTTCAGATTTTATTTGTACCTTTGCCATGTCTTGTTACGATTTACGCTTGTTTTGATTTGCAACACTAAGATAAGTGAAAAATCTGACATGGCAAAATCCTGAGCAACTTTTTGTTGCTCAGGAACTTATAAATAAAGTTAAATCAAAGTGTTGCGGAATTAAGGTTCTCTTTTTTTGAAGAGAAGCAACACCTGACCCACTTCGCTACCGAACAGGATGTAGCAGAAGAATTGTTTGAGTTACTCTTAGAAGCGAGAGAACTCTATCTTCAGGATGTGATTTTGAATGGCAAGCGGTATGACCGCTATGTGGATGACTTCATCAACAGTCATCGGTATATCAACTGCAACAGTGCAATTTGCCGAAACTGCCACGAGATGAACATCCACATCGTCAAGGGACTGCTGAACGAATGCGCCCACCTTATCCAGCCTCTTTTTGAGGCATCCGACTTCTCCTTTGAGAAGTGTATGGAGTTACAAAGGAAGTATGACCGCTCGGAACCGTTGCCGCCATACAGTTGGCACGGAGCAAGGGGGCTTTTGTGTATGGCATCTGCAACGTCGTGGGTGCCTCTATCCCAAGAAATACGGATTCCGGGACATACATCCATGTAGGACCTGAGATAGGTGTGGCTTCTACCAAGGCTTTTACAGGACAGGTAACGGTGCTGATGCTGCTTGCCCTCTGCGTGGGACAGATGCGTGGTACTGTGGATGATGCAACCGTAGAGAGGATTGTCCGGGAGTTGAAGAACATGCCCCTATATATAAAAGATGTGTTGGGACTTGCTGACAAAATCAAGAACTTGTCGAAGATATACACCTATGCCCGCAACTTCCTTTATCTCGGTCGTGGGTACAACTACCCCACCGCCCTTGAAGGTGCGTTGAAGCTGAAAGAAATATCCTATATCCATGCGGAGGGTTATCCTGCTGCGGAAATGAAGCATGGACCGATTGCACTTGTAGATAGCGAGATGCCCACGGTGGTCATTGCTCCAACGGACTCGCTGTATGACAAGATAATCAGTAATGTAAGGCAGGTGAAGGCGCGTGGCGGTACGGTTGTCGCCATCATTACCAAGGGCAATGACGCAATGAAGGACATCGCCGACCATTGCCTTGAAGTGCCCGACGTACCCGAATGCCTTACACCTCTCGTTGTTTCCGTCCCATTGCAGTTGCTGGCCTATTACATCGCCATCAACAAGGATAGGAATGTTGACCAGCCAAGAAACCTTGCTAAATCAGTTACCGTAGAATGAATAGAATATTATCACTTATTGTTACCATCCTCTTTGCGTTGTGCATTGAGGCTGGCATCTTTATGCTTATTGCCCACTGGTGGGGCATGACTGCGGCCATTACCGTGATAGCCATTGAATGTGTGTTAGCCTTATGGACAGTTTACGAAATGAGACATGCGAGTGATGAACCAGTTGATGAATAACATTGCAGGCTGTGGTTAGAACGAAAAAGGCTAAAAACAAAAGGACGGGTCGATGATTCGTCCTATTTTTGTGTCTTTTTGGTGGCAAAATGTAGCGATTTAGCAAAATAAACATAAATTCCAGTGATATTCAGCATGAAAATTCGCCCATTTAAGTGAAAATGTGTAATTTTGCAACGCAAAATTGTGCCTAAGCATTTGCATCAAAACAACAATAGTTCAATCGAGGCTGATATGAAAGTAGAGATTAACAAGAAACGTTTAGAATACCTGCTGGCATTATACAAGATGTCGGTGGATGACTTGTTGTCTCTTCTGAACAAAGGCAGGAAACGGATAACAGGAGCCGCAGACATCAGTGGAGATTCTATTGATTTGGGGGTGTTGAAGCGTATAGGTGAGATATTCGACAAAGAAGTCAGTTTCTTTCAAGACTATTCTAAGTTGTCAACCAATGCAAGCAGCAGTATCTTCTTCCGCAAGACCTCATTCGGAACAGAGCTGAACTTGGAGTCGATCCGTACTGTAAACCGATTCGAGAGTCTGAAAAACGCTTTGGATGCATACAACAAACTGTCGCAACTGGATGTGAAGTTTGACATAGAACACTACACCCTACAAGATGACCCTAAGACAGTAGCCGTACGTGCAAGAGATTTTTTTTATCCCGGGGAAACTGTCAATCATAGGCAGTTTCTTGTGAAGATGATAGAAAAAATCGCCGATCATGGCATTTTTGTCTTTGAATACATAGAGACATGGAACAAGAAAGAGAAAACCAACATTGACGGTTTTTACCTTAAGCCCAATGTGATAGTGCTTAAGCATCATAAGCATTACAAGCGAGAAATATTCACTCTGGCGCATGAATTGGGGCATTGTCTATTGGGGATTGAAGAAGTGGAGTCGGTGGACATGATGGACATCTCGGCACAGACTTCATACAGTGATGTCGAAAGATGGTGCAATGATTTTGCATATCAGTTCATTATGGGACAAGAAGCAGAAACACTTGCTAACATAGCATGTGTAGATTCCCGTAACGACTACTGCATTGACCTCTTCAAGGCTATCAGTGCACGGACGCACATTAGCCGTCTTGCCTTATATACAAGGATGTATATCGACAGGAAAATCAGCTATTCGAGCTACAGCAATGTCAAGAGTGAATTGGCAGAGGAATACAGAAGAAGAGAGGAACAGGAAAAGTTGAAAAACTCTGAGAAGAGAGGCGGGCGAACACCAAAGCCCATCATTTCTCCGCTATTCTTGAAAACCATGCAATATGCCTATTTCAATGGAGTGGTCAACGAGACCACTTTCTGTTCGAGACTCAATGTCAAACCAGCAAATTTTGAGAGGGAGTTATGGCGATAGTTGTTGATACATGCTCATTGGTGATGATTGCCAAGAATTATCTTCCCTTGGATAAGGACGGACAGTTGTACTCATTCCTGGAAGAGGCGTTCTCCCGCAAGGATTTGATGCTACTTGATGTGATTCTGGATGAATCAAAACGCACCTCCAAAGGAATTGCAGTTGAAAAGATGCCTTTCCTCAAAGACAAGAAATTGGTCATTCCGACAAAGGATCTATTTCCATGTGCCCCAGAGAGATTCAGCAACATGATAGACAACAATTTCTGTGTAAGACTGAAGAAGCAGGAACTGACTGAAGAAGAATACATAGAGCAAAAGGAAGAATACCTTAAAACAGGTGATGCTAAGATTATCATTTATGCACTGAATGTACGACACTCGGACGCTATCCATCTGGAAGAGATGCAAGTAATGACGGAGGAAACAAGGCAGCAGAATGACGGTAAGTTGTTCAAGAAACTTCCTTTGTTGTGTGAGCAGATAGGGATTGGAACACTAACCGTTTCAGAATATCTGCATAGAAACGGGTTCTTTATTGACAAATAGCATAGATATTAGTATCATCTTATGACATCTTTCACGAAATCATATTATATTCGTGAATAAAACACTTGTTTTTCAAGAATAGAAATTGTTGAGGATTAGATATTTAAGACATTATTGCAATGCGGAAGGGGTGATGTGAACGACAAAAGACAAGGCGTTCTATTAGAGTGGATGCTTGATAAGATTGAGAAGAATGGACGGGTCGATGGCTCGTCCTTTTTTTGTGTCTTTGAGTGTGAGGTGCAGGTGGGGACCAGTACTGCGACCACTGTTGCCTGTCAGCGCGATGATGATGCCGGGACGGACGTGGGTGCCTTTGGTGACGAGAGTTTGGGAGAGGTGGCAATAGCTGACGGTGAAGTCGCCGTGACGGAGGGTGACATAGAGGCCTGAACGTTTGTCCTTGCCTACCTTGATGACCTCGCCGTGCATCATGGCGTATGTGGGTTCGTAATTTGCCTTCAAATCAAGCCCGTTGTGTAGGGCTTTTCTTTTTGTAAATGGGTCTCTGCGGTAGCCGAAAGGGCTGGTGACAGAGATATGACGGAGTGGACTGACAAGTGCCGTGTGGCGGTCGGTCTGCTCCGTTTGGGTTTGTAATGGGGCAAAGGCAAGAGAGTCTCGCCGCTGATGCGGCGAGCACGGAGGCAGTTGTTCGGATGTTGCGGACTGCGTCGTTTTTGGCACAGCCTTGCGGTGTACCTTAGTCTGTGTGACGGTATTGAACTGAGCGCATACTGTTGCTGATGAACAGAATATTGCTGCTATTGTGATGAGTAGAAATCGTTTCATGGTGCAAAAGTAACAAGCAATTCTTTGACTGGCATAAAGAACAAAGGGAAGACAAGAAGATTGTAACATAATATAGCAATCGAGTTTGATTTTTGAGCAGAAATCAAACTCAAATAATAATAATCGTCAAAAATAACACGCATTATCTTATGCAATTCTGCTTGTCTCTGAATAGGTATATAACTTTGCATGAGTTTAATTTCAAATTCAAAGTTAAAGTATGAAGCAAGTACGATTTGAAGAGAGCGAGGTGCCTTATCAGACACTGGCTCGTTTTGGTCTCACACAAGAGAAGATTGAAGACCTGCCCATGTGGGCGTTGGAAGATATTGGTCAGGGACGACGTTCACCGTTGCTGCCCATTCAGGTGAATAATGATGAGGGCGAGACATTGAAGAGCCGCACCCGATTTGCGTTGGTCCGTATGGAGGACGGCAAGGTGGATGTGGTCTTCTATCCGCAGTTGGAGAAATCACCATTGGAGGCTTTTACTCAGGAACAGCAGGAGGACTTGCTGGCTGGAAAGGCTATCCTTGCCGATGTTAAGGATGCTGATGGCAGGAGCAGCAAGGCTTTCGTGCAGATTGACACGGAGACCAATCAGGTGATGTCGGTACCTACGCCTGTCATCGGGCGCAACTTGGAGGTGCTGAAGGATGAACTGAAACTGAGTTCGGCAGAACTGACCGTGATGCAGAAGGGTGAGCCGCTCACGCTCATCATGGAGGACGAACAGGTGACGGTGGGTATTGACCTGAACGATAAGACCGGCATAAGGATTAATCAAGGCGACAGTCAGAAGTGGAAGGAGAACACCAAGCGAGAGTGGGACAAATACACCTTCGGGTGCTATGGCTGTTGGGTAATGGGCGATGACGGTAATCTTGACTATGTGCCTGAAGAGGAATACACGGAAGAACTTTGGAATGAGCAGAAGAAGAATGGAGAGCGCAACCGCGCCTCTTTTTCCATGCACAAATAATCTACACATAATATAATAAGTATATGGCATCAAATAAATATTATCCAGAGGATGTGCTCGTCGAGAAGATACAGAGCGGCGAGTACGGTTGGTTGGAGTATGTCAACCATCATTCTGCTGAATGGCAGGAAGAATATGAGAGCTATTGTCTGAACAACGGACTCTGCATTTGTGAAGAGAGTGCGGAGCAGTTTGTCCATCACAAAGATGAGGAACTGGAGAAGGCAATAGAGAACGGTGAAGCATGATAAATGAAGAGTGAAGAATGAAGAGTGAAGAATAAGTATGGCGATAAGAAAGAATACGAATCCCCAACAGATGGACCTGCAACCAGAGATGCGTGACTTGCTCATGCGCAATGGTATGCAGGCTCATGTGGTGAGTAATGGCAGCGGCTATCAGCTTGTGGTGCAAGGGCATGACAGTCCGCTGCTTACCTATAACATCACCGAGAAGCAGATGTTGGCTCTGACCGACTGGGGTACGAATCATGCCAACAAGTTAGCCTACAATACCTTTACGGGCATTGTGGGCAACGACTTCTATATGCCCAAGAACTTCGTTCATGCACGCAATGCCAACGGTCGTGTAGCTATGGGGCTGCACGGCTATCGTGTTGGTATCGGCGAGTATGGACGGATGGGGCGCATCGATATGCCACCACCCTTTTTAGGTTGGACACCACGCAGTCAGGAGGGATTCCATCTTCGCAGAGTTGGAGGACGATTGTTCTTCCCCGAAGCCCCGATTGTGCCTGAACGTTGGGACGGCAGAATGAAGCCTGGCGAATTGCAGAGCGGCGGTTATGGGTTCTATTATAAGGGACAGCAACAGAGTTATAGCCCTCAGCAACAGGATGTGCTGAAAGATTTGGAGGGAATCATAATGCCTTCCATCAGCCGCACGAGAAGCACGGAGCCAGCCAAGCCTTATAAGGAACTGATTACCTCGCCTGTCTATTTCACCAATGAGAAGTGGCAGGAGTGTCTGGCATCGCATGGCATCATCATTGATGAGAATGCGAAGACGCTGACCATTCAGTCGAACAGCGTCAATGCCGACATGGTGTATGACCTGACAGATGAGGAACTGAAGAAACTCACCTCCAACTCCATCAAGGAAGTGCCCGTCGTTCAACGCTTGGAACTGCTGAATGGCATCATCAAGGACGACTTTGCTGACAAAATCCTGATGGACACACTGAATAGCAAGGAGCGCATCGACCTGCATCTGCATCCCGAACTTGAACAGGAGTTGCAGCAGCGTCAGCAACAAGACGAGGAACGGTTGCTTCCGTTGGAAGAGGACGAGACTGTCAGACGTGACGTGTTGCAAGGCGATGCCATGGTGAGAGGTGAAGACCTTGCCTTGATTAATGAGAACAAGGGTTGGTATCGTGAGGGAGCGCATGGGCGTGAAGTGAAAGTCGGTGACATCATGGTGGAGAAAGTGCCTCCGATGGAGGGAGATAAGAAAGGCGAAGATAAGTATCGCATGACCGCCATTATCAATGGAGAAGCCATCACGCACGAAATCAAGCAGAAGGACTACGACAAGTTCTTGGCGGTGGATGACTACCATCGCATGAAACTCTTCTCCAAGGTTTTCAGTGAAGTGGATATGAAGACACGCCCCGAAACCAACGCCGGACTGGGCACGAAGATATTGGCGGCTCTGACGGCAGGAGCAGTCGTTACAGCAGAGGTGGCGCATGACATAAGCCACCATCATCACCATCCAGCCCCGGAGTTCTATGCAGAGCATCATGGCGGTCCACGTCCTTACTTCAAACCGGGAGTGGATTCGCCACAGGAGATTGCGGCAAGGTACTTTGAGGCAGAAGCAAATCATGTTGCCACGGAGATAAGGAGAGGATATTAACAATGTATAATTTACAATTTATAATTTATAATGAGTAGTGAACTGACATACGATGACTTTCTGGACAGGTTGAGCATACAGGAAGTACTGGTGGACGCAGGGTATCATCTGAACAAGAGAGATGGCTTGCGTTATCCGTCGTATGTGCGTACTGACAGTGAGGGCAGACGGGTGCGTGGTGATAAGTTCATTGTCACGCAGAATGGGAAATGTTGCTTCCAACCACCGCAGCAGAAGGTGTATAATGTCATTTCGTTCATCAAGGAGCATCCAGAAATGTTTTCAGAGAACAAGGTGGGAATGTCTCCTGACCGACTCGTCAACCTCGTCTGCAACCGACTGCTCAACCAACCCATAGAGGACAGACCATCGAAGATTACAGAACCAAGAAAGGACGGAAAGCCATTCAACCTGAATGACTACGACATCCACAAGTTCAATCCGCAGGACAGGGAAACGCAGAAAAGGTTTTATCCCTATTTTAAGTTCCGAGGCATCGACCTCTATACGCAGTATGCTTTTCATCGGCATTTCTGTCTGGCTACTAAGCATCGGACGGATGGACTTACCTTTGCCAACCTTGCCTTTCCGCTTGTACTGCCCAAGACACCCGACAAGACTGTGGGCTTTGAGGAACGAGGACGACCGAAGATGGACGGTAGCGGCGGTTACAAGGGCAAGGCAGAAGGAAGCAACAGCAGTGAAGGACTGTGGATTGCCAACCTCACGGGCGAGCCGTTGGATAAAGCAAGCGAAATTGTATGGTTTGAGAGTGCCTACGATGCCATGGCAGAGTATCAGATAAATCCTGTAAAGATGGTGTATGTATCTACGGGCGGCACACCCACCGAGGGACAGATGCGAGGACTTCTGTCCGTTACTCCCAACGCACGGCACTATTTGGGTTTTGACAAGGACGATGCAGGGCGGCAGTTTGTTGCAAACTTCAGGAAGGTGGCAGCAGAGATGGGCTTCCGTCACGAGCATGTGCAAGCCTATCATCCATTGGGTTGCTACAAGGACTGGAACGATGCGCTGCTCAACAAGAAATCAGCAGAACTGATTGCCAAGGGCGAACCAGATACCTTCGACTATGCCGAGTTTATCGCAGCCGGCAAGGCAGAGAAACAAAGGGAAAAAGAAGAAAAGAACACATATCATAGAAGCGTATGAGACAAGAAGATAATAGCATCATCACCTTGTGCCCCAGCATCGGACAGTTTTTCATCAACGAACTGCCTCTGTTGCTGTTGTGCGTGGCAATGCTCCTAATCGGAGGATTGCCCGGTTGTGCATATAGTACCCTGTTGCTTGTCTTCAGCCTCCTGTTCTCCCTCTGTTTACTCTACCGATTCATCTATCTGAGGAGTATCCGCTACCATATCGGGAGCGAGCAACTCATCTGTGAGCACGGAGTGTTTCAGCGGAGCGTGAACTACATGGAGTTGTACCGAGTGGTGGACTTTGCCGAGCATCAGACATTGATACAACAGTTATGCGGACTGAAAAGCGTGACCGTGTTGTCGATGGATAGAACGACACCGAAACTGGAAATGACCGGCATCAGCAACAGCTATGACGTGGTGAGTGTGATACGAACAAGAGTAGAAACGAACAAACGAAGAAAGGGCGTATATGAGATTACGAATAGATAAGATTTGGTTCATTGTCGTGGCATTGGTACTGAGCGTGCCGTCAGCCCATGCACAGATTGTGACTGCCAACCCTTTGGAATGGATGGCATTAGCAGAGGGCAACGAAGCCATCAACGGTGAGATAGAGAAGGAAATCAAAGGTCAGACCAAGACTGCCCTGTTGCAGAATACCATCGCCGCAGAGTTCACCAAGATACACGAATGGGAGAAGAAGTACAACAGTTATCTGAAAACCGCCAGTGGTTATGCCTCTTCCCTCAAAGCCTGTACCTATCTGTACGACGATGGAGTGAAGATATTCATCACCTTGTGTAAGATGCGCAAAGCCATCAACAATAATCCGCAAGGCATCGTTGCCACCCTCTCGATGAACAACCTGTATATGGAGACCGCCACGGAATTGGTGTCCGTCTTCACACTGCTGAAAGATGCAGTCGCCAAAGGAGGCAAAGAGAACATGCTGACTGGTGCGGAAAGGAGCAAGACGCTGTGGGCACTGAACGACAAGCTGAGTGCCTTCAGCAAGAAGCTGCATCGTCTTTATCTGTCTATACGATATTACACCATGACCGATGTGTGGAACGGCGTGACGGCAGGGATGATAGACCGAAGCAATGGAGAGATAGCCACCCAAGCCCTTAGCAGATGGCGCAGAGCAGGACGTATGACCATCAGTGATTAACGATAAAGGAATCAGTCATGAAGTATTTCATATCAATTGCCATTTTTATGTTTATATCATCTTTTGCAGGAGTGCGGGCGCAGAACGACCCGACTCTTGCGGGGATGATTCTGATGTACACCAACAAGGCGGAGAAAGAACTGAAGAATCAGGAGAAAGTGATGCTGCTACAATCCACCGGCCATATCTGGACCAAGGAGGAAGTGGAAGCCACTACCGACCTGCAGCGGGAGTTCAACAACTATCTGGACTCCTTCCGTTCCATCGTCAGCTATGCCGCACAGATATATGGTTTCTATCACGAGATAGGTCAGTTGGTGGACAATATGGGTGGATTGGTGGCGCAGTTGGATGCCCATCCTGCCAACGGACTTGCCGTAGCCCTGTCAGCCAAGCGCAACAAGATATACCGCGAGCTGATTATGAACAGCATCGAGATAGTTAATGACATACGCACGGTATGCCTGTCGGGCAACAAGATGACCGAGAAGGAGCGTGTGGAGATAGTCTTCGGCATCCGACCCAAACTGAAGAAGATGAACAAGCAGTTGAAGCGACTGACGAGGGCGGTGAAATACACCACCATGGGCGATGTTTGGATGGAGATAGACGAAGGGGCAAGACCCACCAAAGCGAACAAAGCCGAGATAGCAGCGGCTGCCAAGAGGCGGTGGAAGCAGGTGGGCAAGAACGTAAACTGATGGAGCAGCGAGAGCAGAGCCGAACTTGTTCGAGCTATGCCGAGTCGTGACAGAAGAAGACGAAGTCAAACCGTGATTAAAAAACGATAAGATATGGGATTTTGGAGTTCATTATTGAAATATGGTGGCAAGGCGGCACGAGGTACTGGCCATGTCATCGGAGTAACTGGAAAGACCTTAGGCAGTGCGGCACTCCACCCGCAACGCACCCTTATGGGAGCCGGCAAGGCTATGCAGACGGCCGCAGTGGGTAGTGCCGCAGGCTATGTGACATGGGAGAAGCTGACCACAGACAAGAGCGTGGCACGCATCGTAGGTGATGCTGTCATCGGCGAGAATGCCACGGAAGCGGTGGCACAAACCGCCAACGATGTGCAACGTCTGACGGGCAAGGCTGGTGAAGCCGTTGATGCGGTGAACACTGTAGCCGGAAAGATGGACACCCAGTTCAGCGGCATCAGTGATTTCTTTAGGAATATGTTCGGAGGCGTAGGATGCGACATGATAGGCAATCTCTTTGGCAATATCGGCAAGGGCAACGTGTCGGGTATGAGCATCGTCGGACTGGTGGCTGCCGCCTTCATGGTATTCGGACGCTTTGGTTGGATGAGCAAGATTGCGGGTGCCCTGCTTGGAGCGATGATCATCGGGAACAATTCTAAGGTGGCGCAAACTCTGCCTAACAGAGGCGGTACGTCTTCACATGGGCAGAACATGAAAGAAGCAGAGACCCAAAGCAGAGGGATGAAACGATAACCAATATACAGTGATATGAGATATACAGAAGAAATGATACTGCGCTCATCGAGCGGCTACTGTATGCCGTTTGAGGAGCCTATAAAGCAGGACGTGCAGATGTCCTTGGGTTACGGAGAGCAGAAAAATCCCGTGACGGGAGAAACATTCTTCCATCACGGCATAGACTTCTCAGTGAACCATTACCTGCTGTCGGCGGTGGCAACGGGAACCGTCTCTGCCATTGGGTCGGACGCGGAGCATGGCATCTACCAGACCATCCGCTACGGCAAATACGAAGTGACTTACAGGCATCTCTCCAATGTCTTCGCCAACTTCTCCCAAAGCGTCAAGGCCGGTCAGACCATCGCCATCAGTGGCGACCTGCTGCACATGGAGGTGAGGTTTGACGGAGAGGAAATCAATCCGTTGGAGTTCCTCACCATGCTCTACGGCAATATCAAGGCATTGGAGCACAATTCCCAAATGGGCATCAATGAACTGGACATGAACATCCCTTCACCCTACGACACCGACCGTCAGGAGATAGAGGCATTGATGCTCCGCTTCCTTCCCTCCTACTTCGAGGACCTTCAACAAGGAGCATACTCTCTGCCCGAACATACGGAGCAGTCGTTGAGAAACATCTTCTCGTTGGGAGCGAGCAAGCATTATTTCTACGAGACCATGCCGAGCATGGCTAATCCCTTGGGCATCGGCAACCGCTGTATGCCTTTGGCGACTAAGGTGCAGAACCTGCTCATTGCCGACTTTCTCAACTATCTTGCCATGCGACATCAGGTATATCTCTCCACGATGGACGAGGTATTAAAAAAAAACTCCAAGAGCAAGCCCTGACGCATGACGGCATCATCGACCCTCTTGCCGACTTGGACGTGGATATCCAGAGCTTCGACATTCCGAGGATAGTGAGCGTCTATCCCGACCGGGCTGGCGTGAGATGGTGGACAAAGGCATGGTTCAATGGTAAGGAAGAGGGGGAACCCTCCGTGGAGATTGAGGAACGTATGGCCGTGCAGTTCATCCACTGCCAAGTGGACAAGGACGCATGGTTGGAGGAACACTATCCTAAGCAGATGGAGATATATCACAATGCCATCGAGCAGACAAAGGAACAGATATTACAGCAGTATAATATATAAACAAGGTATATGGCAGTTAAGAACAGTCAGCGATTCGCAGAGATAGAGCGTCTGATGGGCGACTACTTCGGGTGTCACCTTGCCCCCGTGATGGGCAGGGTGCAACGGGACTTGTCCAACAGACAGGCAGACGAGATGCGAGCCTACTCCAACAGTACGGCTGGCATCCTACGCTCATTGGCCACTGCCAATATGCCTGGTGATGACCCATACGCCACGCTGAAGATTACAGGCAAGTGGAACAGCAAGACCACCGAAGACTATCTGGCGATGTGCAAGGAGGCTATTGTCGGCAACAAGGATATGCAGCGTGACCTTGCCGTGATGGCTGAGGAATGGCGCAAGGCGGTGGTGACGGAGATAGGACGAGAGCGGTACGATGCACTCTCTAAACAACTCGGTTGTGATTTGGCATACGCCTATATCGATCACCGCATGGAGCAGCTGATGATAGAAAAAATGGTGAAAGACCGTATGCCAACATCTTCTGCCGACTATATCATCCGCAAGGCGGCACAAAGCAGTCTGTTCGGTCTGCCCTACGAACTGAACAAGTCACCCCTTGCCGCAGAGATAGAAGCCAAAGGAGAGGCAGCCTATAAGCCCTCTCGAACAGAGAAGGCAGCGGGATGGGCAGCCGGAGCGGGTGCCGATGTCGTGGCCATGGGAGGGATTGGCTCATGGGCAACCTTCGCCAAGTTTGTCGGTATCGATATGGTGATGAATGTCGGCATGGAGCACCTAAGCAAGAAAGGTAGCAGCCAAGAGGTCTGTGTCGAGGAGTGTATCAGCAAGGGAGTTTTCGGTACGGGCACCAACGTCTTCGCCTCATTCCGCAAACAGGCAAAAGTCATCAAGAACCACGAGAACAGCTATATCAAGGCTACCAACAGCCATTTCAAGAACAAGATTTCCACGAGCAATATCACTTTTATGGATTGGACGAAACAAACCGAGCAGACCTCTTTTCCTTGGAACAAAGGTACGTTCCTTGACCCTCAGAGAAACGAAGCAACCAAACGTACAGGCAAGTACAAGGATGTGCCCTTGATAGTTGCGCCTGGACAGGAAGACGAGTATCTGGAGGTTAAGGCGAGACTGGATGCAGAGGCTGAGAAGGAGAAGAAGGCAGAACCGAAAGAAACTCCTGATTCATCGACTGAAGAGGCAACACCATCTGTAGTCCAGCAGGAGGAAACAGCCTTACAAACAAACGAAAATGGATGGGACGGGCTGTTGCAGAGTTTTGGACTGAACGGCTTTTCAGACATCGGCAAGAACCTTGGTTATGTGTTGGCGATGCTGCCCGATGTACTGGTGGGACTGTTCACTGGCAAGACAAAATCGCTGAATATGGACAATAGCCTCCTTCCTTTGGCCTCTATCGTGGCTGGAATGTTCGTGAAGAATCCTATACTGAAGATGCTGTTGATGGGTATGGGAGGTGCCAATCTGCTCAACAAAGCGGGACATGAGGTGCTGGGCAGGAAACAGCAGGAAGGCATTGCACCTACAGTTAGTCCTGCTGCATCTCGCATTCAGTACCGCCAATATCCTGATGAACCACTCAATCCTCGTATCAGCAACCCGATGCTGCAAGGGCGGTGTCTCGTTGCCAACATTGACCATGTGCCTTGTACCATTCAACTGCCTGACAGTGTGATTGGGGCGCATCAGTCGGGGGCATTGCCGCTGAATACATTGGCTAACGCCATACTTGCCAAGAACGACCAGATGCGACAGATGGCAGCAATGCAGTACGAAGAGCAGGCACGGGAGAGCGTGGTGCGACCGAGGGGAATACAGTGAAGCCCGACAACAAAATTGTCGGGAACGGTGGCTTGGTAAGCCAATTATAGAATGTGATTGAGATAAACAAAAAGATAAAAGCATGAAAGAGAAATCAGAATTTGAGAAGCGGACGGCGGAGAAGCAGGTGTCGCTGCTCACTGAGGCACTGACGAGTGCGGTGGATGCCAAGGGACATTGGTTGAATGCAAGCGGCAAACTCTATCCGAAGCTCTATCCCAAGGGCTTTTCGGTCAGTCCGTTCAATGCCCTTGTCCTTGCCCTTGACTCCGATGCCAAGGGTTGCAAGAGCAATCTGTTTACGCAGTTCTCCGAAGCGAAGGCACGGGGTGAGAGCGTGAGGGAGCATGAGAAAGGTGTGCCGTTCCTGTATTACAATTGGAATAAGTACGTCAACCGCAACAATCCCGACGATGTCATCACCAAGGAGGCATACGCAGAACTGTCGGAACAGGACAAACAGCAGTACAAGGGAGTGAAAAACCGTGAGATCCGTGTGCTGTTCAATATCGACCAGACGCTACTGCCTATGGCTAACGAAACAGCCTACACTACGGCATTGAAGAAGGATGGCACGGTGGAGGATAGAGGTTATGGCGACAAGGAGGACAAGCAGCTGCATGGGTGCGTCAACGGATTCCTTCAGAAGATGAAGGACAACCTCGTGAATGTACGTCAGGACGGCACGGGTGTGGCGCACTACGACACCGAGAAGGATGTCATCTACCTGCCACGGCAGCGTGACTTCGAGCACTACAATGACTATGTACAGGAGATGATGCGTCAGTTGGTGTCTGCCACCGGTCATCAGCAGCGGTTGGCACGTGAGGGCATGGTCATGAAGAACGGCAAAGCCCCGTCGGAGGATGCCGTGAAGAAGGAACGACTCATCACTGAGATAGCTTCGGGCGTGAAGATGCTCGAACTGGGACTGCCTGCCCGTCTGTCAAAGGACAGCCTTAGCATGGTGGACTATTGGACGAGGGAACTGAAGGAAGACCCTTGTCTGATTGATGCCATCGAGAGTGAGGTGAACGGTGCGCTGAAGGTGTTGAAGAAAGCCGAACTGGGTGAAAAGGTGGAGTATGCCACCGACCAGCATCAGCGAGAGACGGCGCAGATACAGGTGCAGTTGCCCAACCACTACTTCGTAGCAGACGAAATCAAGCAGCATCCCAACGAGGAGCAGCGTACTGTGGTCATCGTGCGTGATGATGCCAGCAAGACCGCCGATGTGGTGCTGCCACAGGGTGCATCGTTGGAGGTGAACAACGAGATCAAGGGCATGAACAAGCAACGCTTCACCAATGCCTTGCAGAAAGAGGGTTATGACAACGTGCGTTTCTACAATCCCGACGGAGCCTTGGGCTTCCGTCCCGACGACAGTTATTTCGCCGACAAGAAAATCACGGTATCAAGACTGCGCAACTGGTCTATCGAAGACCTATCCTCGTTGGATGCTTCTGAGGCCGTAACCCACAGCCGTGACATCGGTTTCGACAATGTGCAGTTGGTAAAGGATGACAAGGAGCGGTGGGCATTGTACATCAAGCCCGAAGGTAAGGAGGGCTTTGCCGTCTATCCCGACAAAGGAGACCTCAATCATTTCTTCACCACCTTGAAGCAGTCGATGGACAACATCGAGCGTGTGCGTGAGGAACTGGCACAGAAGTATTATGCTATGGCAGAGGCGAAACCCGACCTGAAGGTGGACATCTTCGGAGGTAATGAGCAGGAGGTTGATTTGAACCGCATCCAGCGTGTGGCAGTATTCCGTGCCAAATCGGGCGAATGCCTGTGTGCAGCCACTATTGACGGCAAGAAGTTGCAGCCGAGAAGTGTCAGTCCGTCACAATGGCAACGATTGTGGGTGGCTCCTGACAGGGATTCCTACAAGCAGAACCTTGCCGCCTCGCTGTTTGCTGATGTATTGCAGAAAGACAACAATGTCGAGCAAAGTACACAAGAGAAGCAGGAAGAAGCGACGGAGGTGAAGCAAGCGGAGACGGCAATTGTCGATAAGCATGATGAACAGAAGGAAGTGGTACTTAAGGAAGATAAAAGCTCTGAACAAAGGGAAGAGAAGAAACAAGAGGAAAAGAAAGAAGAAAAGAAGGATGAAAAGGCTGTCAAGGCTGCTGTCTCTCCCCTTGTCCAACAATATCTTGACTTGAAGAAGAAGCATCCTGATGCCATTCTTTTGTTTCGCTGCGGTGACTTCTATGAGACCTACAAGGATGATGCGGTGAAGGCATCCAAAATATTGGGTATTACGCTGACAAAGAGCAATGGGCGCAAGGATGATGAAGGCAAGCCGTTGGCAATGGCAGGATTCCCATATCATGCCCTCGACACCTATCTGCCGAAGCTCATTCGTGCTGGTGAACGGGTGGCCATCTGTGACCAGTTGGAAATGCCGAAGCAGACAACATCATCGAAGCGTGGAATTACGGAGATGGTGTCACCTGGAAAAGAGACAGGAAAGCAGATGGCACAGGAAAGTCAAGAAACAGAACAACACACCAGTCTAAGGAGATAGGCTTATGGGAAAGAACGCAGCGTATGCCGCACAATATGCGGAGGAAGCCAAAGAACAGATGCGGATGTATGGGATTCCTGCCTCCGTCATCTTGGCGCAAGCCATACTGGAGAGCAGCAACGGACAGAGCCAACTGTCGCGCGAATGCAACAACCACTTTGGCATCAAGGCTACGGCATCGTGGTTGAAGAATGGCGGAGAGTATGGAGTCTATACGGATGATAGGCCCAACGAGAAATTCTGTAAGTACAAAAGCGTGGGTGACAGTTATGAGCATCACTCGCAGTTCCTGAAGCAGAACAAGCGTTATGCGCAGTGCTTCACGCTGTCGCCTGACGACTACAAGGGATGGACGAAGGGCATTGAGCGTGCCGGCTATGCCACGGGCGGCGGTTATGCTGCAAGTCTGCAGCGCATCATTGAAGCCAACGGACTGGACAAGTATGACAGTGAGGTGATGGCTGAGATGCGGGCAGAAGGTCGGTCGTTCGGGGTGGAGAATAATCCTCGTAGAGAAATGCCTGCTGCCCATGTACCGCAGTCTGCCGGGTATTCCTTTCCTGTGGAGCGAGAGGAGTTTCTCTTCATCACCTCGCCTTTCGGCAATCGCCAGGATCCGATGGATGCCACCAAGCAGCAGATGCACAAGGGCATTGACATCAAGACGAACCATGAGGCGGTGTTGGCCACGGAGAACGGCGGCAAGGTGGTGGCGGTGAACCATAATGCGAACACGGCAGGAGGGAAATCCGTCACCGTGGAATACAGCCGTGAGGATGGCAGCAAGGTGCAATGCTCCTACCTGCATCTGTCTGACATAGCAGTAAAGGTAGGTGACGTGGTTAATGCCAGTCAGAAGTTGGGGGTGTCGGGAAATACCGGCACCAGAACCACTGGCGAGCATCTGCATTTCGGAGTGAAGAGTGTATCGGCTGACGGCTCAAAAAGGGATATGGATCCAGCCGCTTATCTGGCAGAAATCGGACAGAAAGGCAACATCAAGCTACAGGCCCTGCATAACGGCAATGACCTGTTGGCAAAATACAAGAGCAATGCGCCACAGGAGCAGAAGGTTTCGTCGGAGGACTGGATGAAGAAAATCCTTTCCTCGGAGGACAGCGGCGTGGGCATTTCGGGAACGAATGACCCTATACTCGACATGGCGATGACCACCTTCATGTCGCTGATGATGTTGGCAGCGCAGATTGACAGCAATGATGAGGAACGACAAAAAGGACTTATCTCTGCCATGGCAGCCAACCGGCTCGTAGATTTGACCTCGCTTGTTCCAGGCATGAGGCAATGCACCATTACTGTGGGTGAGAACGGCAAGACTGTGCTTCATGCAGAGAGCGGTACGGTGAAGATTGACCGTGAACTGACCTCCTCGGAGATGAACCGCCTGTCGCTCATTTTGGGCAATGCCAATCTGTCGGAAGAAAGCAAACGGACGAAGATTGCGGGAATGGTGACAGGCATCGTGGCGACACAGCAGGCTTCGCAGAACTTCGAGCAAGGGATGGAGGCTGAGAGTCAACAACAAAATCTGCAAAGGAAATGAAAAGGATAGCAAGTCATCTGTGTACATTGCTGGTGGGTATGGTAGCTGTGGCAGGACACTTCATGCTTACCCAATGGCTTTTCGGTCAGACCGTGGCCATCATCTATCTCGGCTTCCAACTTATCATAGCAGCGTGGATAGTCTATGAACTGATACGTGCGCTAGTATATGATGATTGAAAAGAGATTATTGTCATTGCTAAGACATTTCACTTGGACGATGGATATGTATAATTCAAATAGTATCGAGCAATGATCAAATGTAATGTAACAGTGTGCGGAACGGTCAGCAAGGCTGCGACCTGCCGCACGAACAAGGAGGGCAAGGCATTCGTGAGCTTTGCCATGAACGTAGTCATTCCAGCGAAGAGCGGGATTAACAAGACCATCGAGGTGTCGGTCATCAAAGATGGGACACTGACGGAGGTGGGCAGCTGCAACATCGGCGAACGCATTGAGGTAGCCGGTGTATTGGTACCAAGAAAATGGGGCGATGTCCTTTATTTCAACCTGTCGGCAAGCAGCATCAGCCACCAGCCTGACGAGGCAGAGGACTGCATCAAGGGCGTGATGGAGTTCCGCGGCAAGGTGGGCAAGAGCATTGAGGACAAGACGGACAAGAATGGTGTGCCGTACTGCCAGTTCTCCGCTTTCAGCGCAGAGAAAGTACAGGACGGATTTGAATACATCTGGGTAAGTTTCTTCCTATTCGATGGCAAATGCGAGGCATGGCTGCAACCAGGCGTGAAAGCGAACATCAAAGGGGCATTGTCTGTCAGTGTCTTCAATGACAAACTGGACTTCTCCTGCCGAGTGTCTGAAATGAGCGAATATGTTCCGCAGCCCTATAATGGTTAATTGACTATGGGAAAGCCTTATGCTAAGGAAGGTCCGAGTGCCGAAGACAAGGCACTCGACCTGTTTGCCGATATGATGATTGAGCGTATTCAGTCGCTGTCGGGCAAAGACGGATGGAAAAAGCCCTGGTTTACTGAAGGTGCGTTGCAATGGCCGAAAAACCTGAACGGACGAGAATATAATGGCATGAACGCTATGATGTTGCTCCTGCATTGCGAGAAGGAGGGTTACAAGATTCCTCGCTTCTGTACCTTCGACCGCATACAGCAGTTTAACAAAACTGGCAAGAAAGACGAGGAACAGAAGCCCCGTGTGTCAGTACTGAAAGGTGAGCATTCTTTCCCCGTGATGCTCACCACGTTTACGGTGGTCAATAAGGAAACAAAGGAACACATCAAGTGGGAGGACTACAAACTGCTCTCTCAGGAAGAGCGCGAAAAGTACAATGTATATCCAAAGCTTCAGACTTACCATGTCTTCAATGTGGCGCAGACCAACCTGAAGGAGGTCAGACCAGAGTTTTGGGAGAAACTGGAACAGGAATACTCGATGCCCAAGGTAGAGAAGGACGAGCAGTTTGCCTTTGAACCCGTGGATAGGATGATAGCGGACAACCGTTGGATATGTCCCATCAAACCGATGTTCGGTGATTCCGCCTATTTCTCCATCAGCAAGAATGAGATTGTGATGCCTGAGAAAAGGCAGTTCAAGGATGGGGAGTCTTTCTACTCGAACCTTTTCCACGAGATGGGACACTCCACGGGTGCGGAGGGACAGTTAGACCGCATCAAGCCCGCTACCTTCGGCTCGGCAGAGTATGCACGCGAGGAACTGGTGGCAGAACTGACGGCTGCGCTGACCGCTCAGCGGTATGGCATGACAAAGCATCTGAAAGGAGATTCGGCTGCCTATTTGAAGTCTTGGCTGGATTCGCTGAAGGAGTCGCCGCAGTTCATCAAGACCACGCTACTCGATGTGAAAAAAGCTACCTCAATGCTCACGCAGCATATCGACAAGATTGCTATGGAGATAGACCAGGAGAAAAAGGCTGAGCAGGAAAACGGGCAAGGGAAAAGTTATCTATCCATAGATGACGGCGACCATGCAGTCTTGGCATATAATGGTTCTGCTGTATATATCCAGCATCATGAGAAGGAGGACTCTGTAAAGATTGCTGTGCCGACGAGTAACGGTCTGGAAGTGAAACTCTCTGTTCCTTACGACCACGGCAAAGACCTTGACACCAATTATCAGGAGGCTTTTGCCCAGTACAAAAGCCTGACAGAGCCTTCACAATCGAAAGAAAACGTCTATTATGCCTCCATCGCCTATCTCCAATCAACGGATGACACATCGGAACTGGATAAGCTAAAGGAGAAAGGTGACTATCAAGGACTGCTGACGCTTGCCAAGGAATACTATGACGGGAACGGCATGGACGAGGAGCAGACCTACAGGAAGCCGTGCCAGAACAGAGGCGATGACCTGCTAATAGAGGACAAGGACTTTGCAGTGGTCTATAACGGGAGTGTCGGCGGTACGTATGAGGTGTTCCTGAAGCATACGGAGCAAGAAGTGCGTGACCATATCACTCGCTATGGCATAGGACGTGCCAGTGAGGACGTGAAGGCTGTGGCGAGGGAGATGACCGCCGAAGAGTTTTCGGAATTGGCGCAGCGAAAAATGCCGATATTCCAAATGCCGAATGGTGGTTTGCTGAACCTGCAATATAACAAGGATAAGGATAGCCTGGATGTGGGGACTGTGACCAATGCAGGACTCTCTGTGAAGCATACCTTCCCTTTCAGCCACAACCATTCTATGGACGCAAACATCAGCTCTGCGTATGAGCAACTGCTTGACATGGAGGAGTACCAGAAGGAAGAGGTACAAGAGGAGCACGTTGCCAAGTCCGCTTTCCGAAGATGAGAGTAGTATCGTAGTATATACTAATCGTAGGCTTTACTACTCATAGTAGGTACTAACAATAGTCAGCCGCAAGGAGTAATGTCCCTGCGGCTGATTTAATTTGGGGTCATTCCATATTATGAAGGAATGCTTGTAAATCCTCGTCTGGAATGCTCTTCAGTTTCACCGGCTTGAAGCCGTCCAACTGCTCCACTTGAAATATCTCGTCCACTCCATATTTGGAGCCATCCACCTTTACGCTCTCCATTTCATTGACGGAGGTATAGCCATACTCCGTTTCATGCAGACCGCATACGATGGTGAACAACGTGGTGTCGTTACCTTCCGGCTGTCCTTCAAGTACGAACCAACGGACGTGTCCGATGAAGAATATTGCCACACAAACGGCATCCTTGCCTTTGCCGTCCTGTGAATACAGAGGATAGGATTTCAGTATCTCCTCCAATACGGGTGTAATCAATCTGCTTGCCATAGTCAATCGTTGTTAAGTGTTCTGTAATACATTCTGTTCTCTACAAGGTGTTCGATGGCCTCTGCTGCCAATCGGCACACCCACTCGTCACGCTGGTCATAACGACCTTTTTGATAGTCGTTGGCAAGGCGTTCCAAGAAGGCAAACACCACCTTGCCCTTTTCGTTGATAAGATAGCGATGGTCATCTGCAAGGGCATTGCCTACCTTGGCGGCTGACCCCATCTGACCGTTTACGAACCGTGAGAAGCACTCGACAAATGCCTGCTCGTTTTCTGATAATCTGTGTAATTCCATACGCAAAGAAATTATTTGTTCAACTTGTTTTTCTTCCCTCCTTTTGAAGCCTTTCGGCTCCTCTTGTCGGGAACTGATTTTTCGTGCATCAAAAGACTGCGGAATGAGGGCGATAAGGCAAGAAAACAGACGGAGGAGTTAATGAAATACCCAAATCTTTGATTTGCGGAAAGCTGTCGTTCAGTCCTCTGCCTGTTAGCATGGCGGTACTTGACCATTCGCCCGGGCAGTAACTTTGCAAAGAAAAATGGGCATCGGCAAGTGGAATAGACACTACAAAACAGGAAAATCATTGATTTTTAGTGCATTTTTCTTTATTTCTTTCTTTGATTTAGGATAAAATATATAACTTTGCCTCCGAAAAAGTGTCACAAGTGACAGTTTTTCGTAAAATATGATAGTAAACAGATATAGATACATAGAACAGTTGAGCCGTTCAAAGAACAACGGGCTCATAAAGATAATCACAGGATTGCGACGTTCAGGCAAGTCGTTCCTTCTGAAGAAACTCTTTCATCAGCATCTATTGGATGAGGGCGTGAGAGAAGACCATATTCTCGTCATCGACATGGAGAGTAGGAAGAACAGAGAGTTCAAGAACCCGGACTACCTGTTGGACTGGGTGGAAAAGATGATGATTGACTATGAGACTTATTATATCATCATCGACGAGGTGCAGGAGGTGGAAGACTTTGTAGAGGTGCTCTCTTCCTTGTCAGTTACCGAAGGGGCGGATGTGTATGTCACAGGCTCCAACTCGCGTTTCCTGTCCTCTGACCTGGTGACGGAATTCCGAGGCAGAGGTGACGAGATACATGTGTGGCCACTATCCTTCAAGGAGTTCATGACGGTGTATGATGGTTCGAAAGAAGACGGTTGGGCTGAATACAGACTGTACGGAGGTTTGCCGCAACTACTTACACAGGTTGGGGATGAGAAGAAGGCTGATTTCCTGCGTCGCCTTTATCGCACGGTATATCTACGTGACATCTACGAGCGGAACAACATAGAACTGAGACCTGAATTTGAAGAATTGTCGAAGACCGTAGCATCCAGTATAGGAGCACCTGTCAATGCACTGAATATAGCCAATACGTTCAAGTCCGTAAGCAATGTGCAGAGCATAACCGACAAGACAGTGTCGGCTTATCTGGAATATATGCAGGATGCTTTCCTTATCGAAAAATCCGAAAGGTTCGACATCAAAGGACGGAAATACATAGGTTCGTTGTCCAAGTATTATTATCAGGACGTAGGTCTGAGGAATGCTATTCTGTCGTTCCGTCAGAGCGAGCCGACACATATCATGGAGAACGTCATCTACAATGAGATGCGTATGCGAGGATGGCTCGTGGATGTGGGTAACGTCTATCATCGAGTGAGGAATACGGAAGGAAAGCAGCAGAGGGTGACATTGGAAGTGGATTTTGTCTGCAACAAAGGGAGCGAGCGGATCTACATCCAGTCGGCGTGGCGTATGCCCGATGCAGAAAAGATGGAACAGGAGAAACGGTCGTTGCGTCTTGTAGATGACTCTTTCCGCAAACTGCTGATCGTGGGAGAACATACCAAGCAGTGGAGCGACGAAAACGGCATACAGATAATGAGTATATATGACTTCCTGCTTGACTGGTCAAGTACTGAGAAACACGGATAAAAAAAAGATATGCGCATAGAATATGCGTTAATACATATATGATTAAGGGAGGGCCTATCCATCACGGACAAGCCCTCCCTTTCTAAAATTTATCAATGAAAAAAAAGTTTTAGTGCTCTTGTTCGGAGCTGTATGTCTGGCTATAGATACAGCAGGATTCTGGTATGGCGGTTCGCCTCATTGGGCGAGTAATCGTCAATGCCGCCATCGAAAATCTGAGAGATGGTGCCATTTTCCATACCACGTTTCATCAGTTCCTCTGCAATGAATCTGGCACGGGAACGGCTGAGGTTATCATTGATGGCTTCACTGCCTGTGGCACTGTCGGCAGCGCCGATGACCTTAACTTTCAAGCCATATTTCTTGGCGATGCGTGCTACTTCGTCGAGATTGACGAGCTGTGACCTGTTGAGCAACCTGTCAGTGCCAAGTTCAAAGAAGAAATAGATGGGCGCACCTATGCAAGCCTTTCCTGAGTGGATGAGCGATAGGTAATCGTCTTCCGGCTCACCTTCAGCATTGCCATATTCTTCTGTACAAGAGGCGGACTCCATGACCTTTGTCTTTTGACCATTACCATACTTGTCTCTCATTCTTGCACGCAGCGAGTTGAGACCGCTGTAGTCGTTTCGAGGATAGCCATTTGTGACGGAAGAAGCGGCATCGTCAGAAAAGAGGTGGCCGTACTTGTCCAGAAGTCCCTCGATGGCAAGAATCTTGCGCAGCTGCTCCAGAGTCTGACAATCTCGATCGTGCTGGGCGTGATAGCGGCTGTTGCTGTCAGAAAGGGATGAGGCGTATGCCGAAAGCCATTCGTTCTGTGCGATGTACGGGCGAGCGTCTATCACTCGCTTCCAGCCAGTCTTGCCGATGCGGACAGAGAGGCCGAGGGATGCGGACAGCAGATGGTCGCCAAGGCGGTGTGCCTTGCCATAGCCGTCAAAATCCTGCATGGTGGTCATGTTGCCTATCTCTGCCGTAACAGCAATGCGTGGGGAGAGATGATACTGCCCCTGTATGCCGTAGGAAATGGCAAAGGGCTTGTGGGCATTCACCTTGTTGTGCAGCATACCCACGCCCACGTATGGAATGACACTCCATCTGGCAAGAGTGTGTACATCGTCCTTGTAGAGGTTGCCGAGGACATTCCACATGAAATCAGCACGCAGGTACTGGTAGTCCTGCGAGGAGTTGTTGCAGTCGTTGAACTGCATACCGCCATAGTTCAGACGACCGCCGACGGAAGGTGTGAACCATTTGCCGATCGACACGGAGAATGCCGGTTTCATGCGACCGAATAGGTCGTTGCATCCGAGCGGTTTGCCGAGGAAGACCGTAGTTCCTCCTGCCGCTTGGACAAACCAGTTGTCCGTCCATGGCGAAGCTACCAATGCCCCTTTCATGTAGGAAGGTTTAAGCGGACGAAGCATACCGTCTGCCGAAAGTCTGCATACAACGGTGGTGGTGTCCGCCGTGCGGTGATAGTCTTTGGCTTGCGCACCCAATGAAAGGGCGAAGCCAAGGGATAGAATAAGTATTTTTCTCATGTTGTTCAATTTAATCTGGTGAATACTATAACAGGTGATACGTGACAGTGCCGCTTATCGTTTCTTCCTTTTGCCGGAAGAGGGGCGCATCATGCGTGCAGCTTTCATCATGCAACGGCGTGCCCAAGCGCGTTCATCCTCGTCATCGTCACGTCCCCATTTGAGGTCGGACGAACTGCCGCCACCGCCATGACCTTCGGCAAAGGTGGTGGCATCATCGACGTAGCCGAGGAATAGAAGCGTGGCACAGTACATCACCTCCGTTCCATTCTCCGCAAAGGCCTGAAGCAGGGAACCGTCAAACACGTCCTTGCCCTCATTGGAAAGCCGTGCCACACGTTCGGAGAACTCGCTGACCATGTTTTCGAGAAGGGCATTTCTGAGAACGGTGTCCGCACCTTGTCGGATAGTATCGGAATATCTGTGTGCCTCCTGCCGCAACTCCTCCGTGCGCTCCTTCATGGCGGTCATCTCCTCACGCAGGGCATCGAGCTTGCGGTCAGCCTCTGAGAGCTTCTCCTGCTTGTCGTCCAGTTTCGACTGGATAGCGGACAGTTCCTGCTCCAGCTCTTGGACTTGCTGACGGAGAGCATCAGGATTGTCGTGACCTGCAAGAATCTGCCGATGCAATTCAGCAAGTGCCGCCTCCTTCTCAGCCTTCTCCTGCAAGAGGTTGTTGACCATTGAGGTGAGTCCTTTTACTCTCCGCTCTGCCAGACGGATGTCCGATTGGAGCGAGGCGAGTGTCCGCTGATGGGTGGCGACGGACTGCTCAATGGTGGTGCACTGTTCTGACAGCTGGCGGCGGTATTCTTCGGTGGTGCGGTGGCGTGCTCCCGTCTCTGAGACGGAAGTTCCGCGCTCCATGCCCCAACGCTTGTTGACATCGGCAAATTCGCTGTGCAGGGCTTTCATCCTGGCAGAAAACTCGTACTTGTCCTTTCCGGCGAATATCTGTTTGTATGCAAACTTGCCGTCCTTGATTGGCAAGAGGGTGCAGTGAACGTGCGGATTGGTTTCGTCCAAGTGTAAGATGAAAGCGACGATGTTCTCCTCACCGTATTTGTCCGCAACAAAGCGGTAAACATCCTTTGCCCATTCCTCAATGTCCTTGCATCGGGTTAGATGCGAATTGTCCGCTCCGTGAGTGAGATTCACCTTCTGGTCACCGAATGCCAATTCTGTCATACGTTCTCGTGAGCCTCCGAAGATGAAATTGACCACTGTGCGGAAGCGTGGCTCTGCCAGTCCCTCGTTGGGGTCTTTGATTCCACGGCTCCGCAGGATGTCTGCCATGCGCTCCGGGATGCTTCGGCTCTTGTCTATAGGACAAACCTTGCCGCCCCGAACCTCGAAGTTGAGCCGCTCACGGCTGCGGTCGTAGTTGCCTGTTGATTCAGCGGATCCCCAACCCTTTTCCGTCCAACGGCGTTGGTGCTCGTTGCTCTGTGCTGTGGTGATTCCCTTAGATGGTCGGAAATCCATAACCTGTTTTGGTGTTGCCATAACCTATTTCCTTTTATGTGTGTACAACTCTCCTGTCTCCAGCTTGCTGCTTGTAAGGACAGCCTCCCGATGGTCGGAGACCAAGAGGGGTATTAGGCTACCCAAATTCCCTCATTTCCGACCAACGGGCAAGCCCGATTATTTTACAGCAATGGCAGACGTGTAAACACTGTGCCAGTAGAAAAGAAGAAGCGTTGTACGGTGATTATTAGAGGTTAATACAGCCTTTTGATGGACAGGAGCCCTCTTGGTTGGCTACAATGGCAAGGAACGGTCGGCAGAGTGACTGAAACTGTGACTTGATGGCTGCGCTTTCCTGATGCAAGGCTGGTGAGCTGCCATCCAATGCCAATTCTGATATTGCCTTTGCCGCCTCGATGAATGAGAGCCAGTCTCCTCCCAGGTCTTTGTAAAAGAAGGGAAGAAGGGAGGTAACGAGGGCGTTATCTGTTTCCTGCGAAAGCACCTGATGGAAGGTGGCTTCGCAGACAGCTGTGAGTGCAGTCATACAAAAGGCGTGTCCTACAGATTCGGGAATGTTTCTTCCGCATGGCACCTTGCCAATTGAATTGCCATTGTCGGCTTTCTGCAAGATAATGGCTACTTCCTCTGTTGCATCTTCGTAGAGTTGTTCACATTCCGAGGCGCAAGCCGATGCGGACATCTTGCCGCTTCGCCATTCGTCCAATGCGGTACACATCTTCTGGCGGAACACATCCAAGGCTGCGTCAATCGGAGAAACGGCAGGTGTCTCAGCCAACATCGGGATGGTGATGATTTGGCTCTTCGTGAGACGGGTGACGGAAATCTGGTTCATCTTCTCCAACTGCTCGATGAAGGTGCGGACAGTGGCGCGGTGCCAATGCCAGCATCCTGCCAGTTCGGTAATGGTGATTACAAACTGCCCGTTGGACAGGCTGAACTCCTGCTTGCACAGATCCTTGGGGATGTACTGTACAGAAGCCTTGTCTACAAGGTCAAGGTAGGCTTCGAGCTTCGACAGCCTTATCCCGGACCTCTCTTTCAAGAACTCCAACAGGGACATCCGTTCAGACATCTTGCCGGAACTCGTTCTATGTTTCTGTTTCTTCATTTCAATAATCTGTTTGGTGAATACTGTTGTTTGTCGCCAGCTCCATTATACAAAAGGAACGGCATGATACAGGTGATACTTAATAGTAGTATATGATGAGCATTTCTGTGTCTTCGAGGAGCATCTTGCGGTCAGCCTTGTTCTTCCACAGCGATATGACTATGCGCGAGGGATAGAACAGTGATGCCAGAAGGACAAAGGAGATGGTGACAGCAAGCGTGAACAGATGAGGAGTGAAGACAAACACCACTGCCGCCAACGCGGCGATGCAGAAGGGTGTCCGCTCCTCGTGCAGACGCTGTAGCCACCTCTCCACATCCATAAAGACAAAGAATATGGCAAACGCTATGGTGGAAGCCACTACGCCTATGTCGTTATAGTGTACACAGAGGTAGAGGAAGTGGAACACGTACAGCAGGATGAGCAGCATCAACCGGTAGAGCTTCCTTGCTGTCACAAGCGCGGTCATGCGCAGATAGAACCGTGTCATAAACTGTCTGCGGCTTCTGTGCAGAATCATCGTCACAAAGAAGAACGCTGACATCAGGATGAGAAACAGTATCTTACTTGTCATAATATGTATAGCATGTGAATAATGGAAGTGGACTCAGGTCGGGCTGGACGACACCGTGTGTGGCAGTGGATATGATACGCTCCACATCCTCCAGTGTCAGTTCTCCCTTGATTATTCTCTGACGGAAAGCTCCGTCGGTTGTCCGAAGGCTCTTGATAGCCTGTTCCAAGTCGTACTCGGCTATCTGCCACACTTGCCCTCTCGTGTAGGGGAAATGATGGTGGATGGCCTTGACCACAAGCACACGGCTGAGGATGTCGGTCATTCTGCCGTTCCTGACTATCGTGTGGTTGCGGACAGTGGCGATGCTCTCAATCTCCAGCCATGTGCGGTGACGGTCGAGAAGATGGATAATCTTCATGTAAAGCGTTTCCTTCATCAGATGGTCGGGAGCTTGTGGCATGACTTTGGCCTTTGTTGTGGACAACAGAATGGAGCGTTGTTGCGGTAGAACAGGACTGTCATCTGGCAAATGTAACTTTCAAATGAAGTCGAGCAGGACTTCCTCCTTGGGCTTCATGTATTTGAAGAACCCGTTCTTGCAATGCAGACTGAGGTCGAGGCATACATCTGCCGACATGTGCTCCAGCGAGTCATAGATGGTCACTTTTATCTGGCTGACCATGCCACGCTCATCTGTGGAGCCGTTGACCTTGAACATCCGTCCGAAAGAAGGGTTGGAATAGGCACAGCAGCTGTGTCCGAACTCCGTATGACGGCTTGGAATGTGGTGATAGAGGATTATCATTTCCATCTCGTCTTCGAGCATATCCATCACCTCCTCTATCGTGAAAGGGGTGTTCAACTGGAAAGTAAGAAGCACGTAATCGTCATACTTGACAGGCTTCTCCATCTTGCGCTTGTCCAGCAGTTCTGGCAACTGCAAAGGCACGACGGCAAGGAAATCATCGCAAAACTGTTCTAACATAATCGTATTCTCTGTTTGGGGTGTTTATAATCTTGTGACATAAATCTTCATCATGAGCATGGGCATATCCGACAGGCGTTGCTTGTCGAGGTGCAGTTTCTTGGCCAGACCGTCCATCTCCTTGGGGAGCGCATCGGCTATTTTGTAGAGGTCTGCCTTGTCCTTGTCGGAGAGCACGCTCACGGAAAGGTCATCCATCGTCATGAACGGCTGCATCATCATCAGGAGGTAGGCGTGCATGGTGTGCTCGTCCTTTACCCTGCCACTATTCAGATCCTCGATAGCCGCTTGTGCGTTGCGCAGCAGACGGTGGTTGGTGCGCATGGAGAGGTATATCATTGCATCCTTGTGGGACAAATCCTTGCGGTCGGCGGCACGGAGTATCTCCCGACAGCAGTGTTCGGTGTTTCGTCTGATGTCACCGATGTCATCGTCAGCAAAATCCGGCAGGTATTGCAGGAAGGATTTGAAATACAAATGCTCTTCCTTGATGAAAGCGAGCAGGTCTTCCTTGCCGTGAATGCCTTGCTTGGCGGATTTTTGCAGGAACAGCAGGTAACGCTTCAGTACCGCCTGTTTACCACCTTTATTATATATAGGCAGGCTATCCAAGGAAGCGAAGAATGGCTGTGCTTCCTTCACGGCTTGCTGTAGTTCCTCATCACCAACATGGGAAGAGGTCTGTTCTCTGAGATAGAGCAGGTCGTGAAAGGTGCGTTGCTTAGACATCGCCATACGGCACAGCTCGATGTGGATGGAGTCGTTCAACTCATGATATACCGTGAACGGGTATGAGTGGGCTTTCCTGACAGTGTCACGTGAGATGCACGATGTCACGGAATCGTCCAACACGCGCCATTCGTTGACAATCTTAACTAATGTCTGAATTGAGACCTTGCCGTTCTGTCGAAGAGTGGTCAGAAAGCCATGATACTCTCTGATGGCTTCATCGCTCGAATGGAACGACTTCGTGCCGTTTCCGTCTGAACATGCTGTCAGCATGACTACGGCAAACGCAGTGGCAATACAAATGGCAAGTCTGATACAGCCATGCGAGTTTGATTTTGCATTATGCAATATTTGCTTCATGCAATGGAGGTTGGTTTGTCCTCCGAAAAGTTGGGTTTCATATTTCATTGTTGTCATTATTTTGAGTCTGATTTTGAAATTGACGGTGCAAAGTTAATGCGTTTCAGCGATATATTTGCAAGAATGACAGTAAGTTTAATCTTATTTGTGTATCATACTTGCGAGTATGATTTTCAATGAAATCAAGTGAAAAGAAAATGGCAAATTATCGTGTTTAAGTATGATTTTTCGTTCAAGTATGATTGTTTCTCGGAAAAATAGTGTACCTTTGCACTTGATTTCATTTAATAGCGTACAACAGTATGGCAAAAGTAGGTTACATCTTTATCGCCACCAATGGCGAAGAGTATGCAGAAGACAAGGCTTGGATGCAGCAATACGGCTGTGTTCAGGTGATAGAGGAACTGTCCGAACACGAGAGGCTGCGCCCGATGTGGAAGCAGCTCATATCGAGTCTGGAGCGCGGCGACGAGCTGGTGGTGTCGAGGTTCAGTAACGCACTGCGTGGCACCCGTGAACTGGCTACATTCATAGAATACTGCCGTGTGAAGGTGGTTCGCATCATCTCCATCCAAGACCGCATCGATACGTTTGACGAACTTTTCCCCGACACCAAGCCCTCACAGGTCATCCGTATGTTCGGGTCACTCTCTGAGGAGTGTGCCGTGCTGCGCAAGGCATCGGCACACATCATCCATCTGCAACAGAATATCCGGCCGCCCAAGAAGTCGGAAAGGGCACTGTCGAAACTGGAGCGTGAGAAGAATATCGTGAACATGTACAACGAGGGGCACAGCATAGATGACATCTTTGCCATCAGCGGCTTCACAAGCCGAAGTTCCGTGTTCCGCATACTCAACAAGCATGGTGTGACGCTGAACCGTGGACCTCATAGTGGACCGCTGAAGAAAAGGAATAAAGAATAAACAAAAAACAGATACAATGAATAAGACATTCAACATCTACTGTGATGAAAGCACCCACATGGTGCATGACGGTCATCCCTACATGCTTTTGGGATGTACAAGTATAGCATACACACAAATCCGCATGGCAAAAGATGCCATAAAAGATATTAAGAAGAAGCACGGCTATAGTGATGAGCTGAAATGGACAAATGTCCACGAGGCCACGTATAAAGTCTATGCAGAGCTTATAGACTGGTTCTTTATGAATGACATGGAATTTAGGGCTGTGGTTGTTGACAAGAGTCAGATTGACGAGAAACGAGAAGACTATACGTTTAATGATTTCTACTTTCGCATGTACTACCAATTGCTGCATCACAAGATGGACATGGATTATACATATAACATATATATGGATATCAAGGACACATGCAGTAGCGATAAGCTGGAGAGGCTCAGAAAAATAATGGAATACAACTCTTCCATTGGCAGGTTTCAGTTTATACGTTCACACGAAAGTGTCTTCATCCAATTGGCAGATGTTCTAATGGGAGCCATCAACTACAACCTTAGATATGAAAAGGGAGAAGTTGAAGGAAGGGTGAGAGCCAAAATGAAGCTGATTGAAAAGATAAAAAAACACAGTAATATCAGTCTCAACACCACAACTCCCAAATTTAGAAAGAAGTTTAATTTGTTTTTTATCGCACTGAAATAGCCAATGAGCAGTTTGAATATTATCAAGAAATACCCTGAGCTGCTGGAACTGGCATATCTCAGTGAACGAGAAAGAGAGCATGATCTTCATGCAATATTCAAGCGTGATATAGAAGATAACTGTCAATTCTCATTCAGAGGGTGGCGCATCTATCCTATAAAGACAGATGGCGAGATTGACATGGCAAGATTGTTCAAGCATCTTACCTGTGAAGAAATCATGGTTGAGAACGAAGACGGTACGACTTATCCAAAGCGAGTATTCGAGATGGCTCGTTCACAAAGGCTTCATTGGATAAATCACCATGTGAGAGAATTGACACCAGACAATCTGGATGTATTTACCATAGAAGAGAGGGACGGCAAAAAGCGTAAGGTCAAGAAAACATACATCTATGATAAAGTGGAAAAGTATGTTATTGTCTTGGAACAACAACGTAGCAACGGATTCTATCTGTTGACAGCATACCATCTTAACAAAGAGTATGGACTAAAGGCTTTGGAAAAGAAGATGAAAAAGAGATTGCAGACACCACTATAAAACGCAAGACCCGAATTGCATCAAAGGCAACCGGGTCTCGAAACTCCTTCTATCTATAGATGAGCGCTGCAAAGGTACGAATATTCTTTGAAATAACGAAGGTTTTTCATTGAATTCTTCTCGATTTTAACATTTGCAGGGCAGTATTGTAAGATAACAGGAAAGAAAATAGCATAATTTTACAGAAAATCGTAATGGAAACATTCAAAGACGTTATATCAAGTGACCAACTTGTCTTGGTCGATTTCTTCGCCACCTGGTGCCAGCCATGCAAGATGATGCACCCCATCCTTGAGCAGGTGAAGGAAGTGTTGGGTGACAGAATCCGCATCATCAAGGTAGATGTGGACAAGTATGGGGTGACTGCAAGTCAGTATGGCATACAGTCTGTGCCCACATTGATGCTGTTCAGACGCGGCGAAGTGTTGTGGAGGACGAGCGGTGTGATGCAGAAATCAGAGTTGCTGGCAACGATTGACCCGTTTTTAAGATAAAAGAGCAGAAATGTCAAAATCTAAATTAAAGTCTGTCCTCATGTCCATGGACAAGAGTGAAATAATAAAAATGGTATTGGAACTTTATTCTGCACGGAAAGAGGCAAAGGAATATCTTGACTTCTATGCAGAGCCGAATGAGGGCCAGAAGCTGGAAGAGTATAAGCACATCATACGGGAAGAGTTCTATCCGAGCAGAAACAGAGAGCCAAAGACACGCTTCTCAGTGTGCCGCAAGGCATTGTCCGACTTCAAGAAACTGAAGCCTTCGGAAGATTCAGTCGCAGAATTGATGGTGTTCTATATGGAGAATGCCTGTCAGTTCACTTATGACTATGGAGACATGTGGGAGCAATTCTATGATTCTGTTGAGAGTAATTTCGACAAGACATTGCGCCACATCGTGCTTTATGACCTTTGGGACAAGTATGATTCCCGAATCAAGCAATGCCTTCGTTGGGCAAGCCCTTGTGGATGGGGATTTCCTGACGCACTGAATGATATGTATGAGGAAATGAAGGCGCAAAATGAGGAACTCCGAAAGAAATACAGGAATTTCAAGATGCCCATCAACGCTGATTATTAAACGAATATACTCAAATGGGGAAACCAAAGAAAAAACATAAGAAAGCGAAACAACTGCCCTTAAGCAAAGAAGAGCAGATTTTTCAAGCGGCAAGAGACCTTGCAGCTGAAATTGGCATATCCTATTCTGAGGCATTAGGGTTTACTTTGGGCATAAAGGACGTAACGTATGGTTGGGAAGAAGACTATACGGAAGAAGAGTTTCAGGCACTGATTGACCACGCTGTGGGAGACACTGATTATGAGCACACCCTCTATTGAATCATCTACACGAGAGGAACGTTTGGATTACGTTCTGAATGAATGGAGATGTCTGCACAACTGTGAGCTGTGCGGTAAGTGCCATATTCTGAAAGGCAGAAGCGAAGAAATACTCTATGCAGACTATATAGACGGCAAGCGGTCATATATGGATATAACATTAGAAATCAGAAGCAACAGATAATGATGTCACAGAAATACATATATCCATCGTTGTTCCAAGAGGAAGAGCCGCAAGAAAGCGTTCCTGGTGATAAGAAAGAGTATGACCTGACGAATCTCTTTGAGAGATTGGCAAAGTCTGATTTTCGCAGCCGGTTCCATCTGTCCAAGCAAGACAGGGAGTATGTAATGGAAAAGGGATTGCCGACGATACGAAAACACGCAGAGGACTTTGTGGCAAAAAGACTTGCTCCGGCTGTCATACCGAACGACGGCAAGCAGACTCCCATGCGTGGGCATCCTGTTTTCCTGGCTCAACATGCCACTGGCTGTTGTTGCCGGGGATGCTTCTTCAAGTGGCATCACATCTCAGCAGGCAGGGCACTGACCAAGGAAGAACAGGAATATGCTGTTGCCGTATTGATGGCATGGATTGAAAAACAGATGAATAAAGGATGAAGATAGAAGAAGCCATAGTATATGTGATGGTAAAGCGAAATGGCGGCATGACAACCGACCAGATTGCCGATGCCATCAATCGTCATAGGCTGCACCTGAGAAAGGACGGTCAGCCTGTGACAAGCAAGCAGGTGTATGCAACAATCTGCCGTTTCCCTGAAATGTTCACAAAAGAAGCTGGCAGAATCATGTTAATGATATGACGTAACGATATGACAATAGATACAACCAACATGTGCTCACACCTTCAGAAGAAGTTGTTTGAACCAGAAGGTGTGTATTATCCTATATGGCAAGCCATGCAGGATGATGAGACCTTGACAGCAGTGGTACGAAGCAGACAGCTGCACATCTACAGAAACGGGAAGAAAATTCTCGTTCTGGCAGGTAAGGCACAACCGAAGATTATAAGGGAAGACAAAATACAAGAGTTAATAACAAGATTATAAACAAAACATCAAATCATCAAAACAATGGACGCAAAAGAAAAAGTATTGGCAACAATGAAAGAGGCTGGTCAGCCTCTCAACGCAGGTAAAATCGCAGAACTCAGCGGTCTCGACCGCAAAGAGGTAGATGCAGCCATGAAGCAGCTGAAAGCAGAGGGTGCAATCGTCTCTCCTGTGCGTTGCAAATGGGCACCTGCAGAGTAAGGTTTATACTGCTGTCTTGAAATATAGGCAGCAGTATCTTTATTTTTATCAAAATGTTAAGGTGAGGAATCTGAATATCCTTGCCTACGGACACAATTATCCGCTGCATCTTTTTGGGGTAAGGTGCAGACGTATGGCTGTCAGCGTATCTTGGTTTAAAGACGCTTAGCGGTCACGGCGGAAGTCGTTTCGTCTCTCTCCGCCGAACAAAGCTCTGAGCACATTGCCCAAAGCTCCGAACACGAAGTAGCAAACGATGATTGCAACAATATCGTCCATAAGCATTTTCTGTTTTATGGGTTATACACTATTATGAAGATTCACTATGTCCAATCCCTGCCTCTTGGCTTCTCTGACGGTGTAGAACGTGCCGCCCTTGGGATTGCCATCGAAGTAGGCTATGAGACGTGAACTGCGGTTGACCATATAGTCGTTGCGCCTCAGAAGGCAGCCATTGTAGTATTGCTCGCTCAATACGACCACGTCATCCACGATGCGCAGGATGGCATCATACTTGGCTTGCTCTTCCTTGCTCCACCGGTCAGACTGACCACGGAACGGCACAACGGCTATCACCTGCAAGTCCTTCAACTCGCATTGCAACGAAAGGGCGGCTTCTGCCGCCAGCAGGTCAAATCCCATTGCCATGCCACAATAGAAATACCGGTAGCCGTCGGCATACGCCTTGGCTATCTCCGATTTGAGACATTGCTTCAACTCCCTCCGCTTGGCGAAAGGTACGCTGCGGTGTCCGCTGAAGCATACGGACACTGCCTTGTCGTACTTTGTCATACTTTACCTTACTTTATAATGTGTGCGTGCGAGGAACATACCGCCAATAACACATGCCCCGAGCCTTTCGAGTTGGTTGGCATACTTGGCATAGCTGAGACCCTTGGTTATCACATCGTCAAAGACCAACACCATTTTGTTGTCGAAGAACGGCTCATCAAACTCAACGACATTCGCCTTGCGGACTTCATCCTCGTTCTTGCGGTTATCGTGGATGGTCTTACGCTCTCCGCATACCCTCACGTGCTCGTAGCCGTTTTCCGCTCCTGTCAATTCACACACCCTGTGGCAGAAAGCCTTGTAGCGGAGTTCGTTGCTCTCGCTTGTGGATGCTGGAACGGGGGCGAAGACGATGTTCACGCAACCCTTGCCGTAGAGTGTCAGCATATTCTCTGCGGTGCGCTGCGCCACTTCCTCGTAGGCTCTTCCGTCCTTGAAGTCAAACACTAATTGTCTGTCGGCAATCTCCTTCTCACCCACATTGCGGATGCGTGCGGGATAGTATTTGCAGAACCAAGTCTGAGGCTTGTCTAACTGCTTTTGGATTTGATAGTCATTCTTGTGTGCCATTGCTCTTATGTTTTTTCTTCCCTTATTTCGGAGGCTTTTCCTGCCTGCCCAAGGGATATTTTTTGCTTTCCAAGAGTGATGGCGATCAAAAAGCCAAATCGGGAGCGAAAAATACGCTCTGCACGCAGAGGAAGATTTTTCGGTCAAATGCAATGGACGATTTGGTGTTTGAACAATCGCCAGCATTACCTTTGCAAAACAATATCCGCAGCGGCAAGGCAGGCGAAAAGAAATCTGTTATGTAAAAGAGGAAACGGGCGGGATGGCGTGGGGCGAAGCTGTATATGGGGAAGGACGATAGTTGATATGAGGGAAAAAGAGAAAATCTTGTAATAGGGAACGACATTGCCTTTTATCAGCATGGAGACAGTCCTACAAGCAGAGAAAACTATTGCCCTAAAAATGAGTTGGATAGTATTTTCTAAAAGTAGTATCGACTACGAATAGTATAATAGTCGAATAGTTTTTACTACCATACTACGGATAGTAAAGTCTGTTTATAGAAGAGATAGCGGTATCATCGTCTGTTCGGCGATGATACCGCGCGGCACTCATGTGTCATGCCGCTTTAGGTATTCTGTCATTGCCTCATTGACAATATCACGCAAGGACATCCCTTTCTTGATGGCGAGGTACTTCATCCTCGTGTGGATGCTCTTGTTGATAAGGAAATTGCAATGCACCGGCACTTCGGTAGTCTCAGAAACAGACACAGGTGGTGCTGGTGTAGTTTCTGTGACTATCTGCTCCTTACTCGGCTTCTTTGTGGAAGAAAGGAGTCCGTTGAGACCGCCTTTCATTCCCTCTTTCAACATACTGCTCTTGCTCATGGCTATGCTATTTTAAGTTTAACACTTCTTTTGCCAAAGACATATAATCACTGGCACCATTGGATTTGGGATTATACTCAAAGATAGTCTTGCCGTTGATGGGTGCTTCTGCCAAAGCCACATTATCACGGATGACGGTCTTGAAAACCTTCTCGTGAAAACTGTCATTGACGATTTCCCTCACGCTTCGGTTCAACGTCTTGCGGCGATCGAACTGGGTGATGACGATGCCGCCCACTTTAAGGTTGGAGTTGAGCCGCTCCTGAACGATGCGGATGATGTCCATCAACTTTGCCATACCTCTCATGGCAAGGTATTGCGCTTGAACAGGGATGATGATGTAGTCGGCTGCGGTGAGGGCATTCAAGGTCAGCAAGCCCAATGACGGTGGACAGTCGATGATGATGTAGTCGAAATGCTCTTTGGCGATGGCTTTGGTGATAAGTCCCTCCAAGATAAGCTCCCGTCCCGGCTCGCTGATAAGCTCTAACTCAGCCGCAGACAGGTCAAGGCATGAGGGTGAGACGGTGATGCCGTTGTGCAACTTGACCAACGGCAAGGTGTACTGTCCACACATTGCGCCATAGACTGTCTGTTCTTCCTCGATGGACAATCCCAAGGCTTCCGTGAGGTTGGCTTGTCCATCCATGTCAATAGCCAAGACGTTCTTCTTACTCAGTTGCAGAGCTGCCGCAAGGCTTACTGCGGTCGTACTTTTCCCTACACCACCCTTGTGATTTAATACTGCAATTATCTGTGTCATAACATGATACTACTATTAGTGAATACTACTTTACTATTCTACTACTGATAGTACATACTAACCATAGTAAAAGCGGATTTACTACGATTAGTACGTACTACTCTCAGTTGATACTACCCTCAGAAGGGAAGGTCTTCGCTCTTGTCCTGCGGTGCATCGGCTGGCGGTACGGGAGCCTCGCCCTCTGCCTTGGCTGCCTTGCGTGCCTTTGTTGCAGGTGTGTCGGTTGCATCCTTCTTCCCTGCATTGACAAAGGCGATGGAGTCAGCTATGATGCTATGCTGTATGTGGTTCTCTCCGTTGCGGTCTGTCCAAATGGAAGAAGTCAGTGTGCCTTCCACAAGCACCATACGACCCTTGGTGAGGTATTCAGCCAAACGGATATGGTTCTCCTTGCTGCTCTTCACCCTTACCCAAGTGGTGATTTGCTTGCCCTTACTGTAGTCGTCCACTGCGATGTCAACAGCCATGAATGTTCCGTGTGTACCTGTGATGACGCGGCAATCCTTTGCTCCGATGCGTCCGATAGTGTGAGTGTAAATCATAATGTGAAAATGTTATAGTGGCAAGTTGGTTAGACTTGCCGTTACCTTGTTATTTAAATGACTTTTCTTGTTGATTGAACATAAGCTATTGCTTCATTCATAATTTCTGCTCGTGACCTACTCTTGTTATCTTGCATCCACTCATCAATTTCAGATTTGAGGAACATGATACGTTTCCCCTTCTTATGGAATGGTATTTGTTTATTGCTTGTCCAACAATAGATTGTGTGTTCAACTGGATGGGTAGGGAGATACTCACTCAATTCGGAAACACTAAGCCATTCCAATCCCTTATCGGGCTGAATTTGAGTCATTAGTGTGGAAAACTTTTCTTCTAAAATCTCCAGCTTGTTTATTACTAATGACAATGCTGATGGCAAGTCATTAAAACTCAATATTTGCTTTTCCATATCAATATATGTGTGGCAAGTTGGTTAGGCTTGCCGTTACCTTGTTATTAATATCCTTTCTTCGTCTGCCTTGTATTGGCGACAAAAGACTTGTTGCTGCCTGTGAGACTGATAGAGCCGCAATTAACAAACTCTCCGTCGGAATAGACTCTGTACTTCTGTCCGCTTACCTCATGCTTCTGTTTGATGCGCTCTCGCATCCACTTCTTGGCTGCGGTCAATGAGCAAAAGGTCTCGCTCTCCTTGGTCGTCTCGTCATATACGATGCACTGGGTCATACATGCTCCTACTTCATCCATGCACCTATACTCGACGTGACATAGTCCAACTTATCCCAATGTTTTGATAACATGGATTATCTAAAGAGTTATATTATCAAAAGCATCTCCTTGTAATACCCTGTATTCCAGGTATTTCAAGAAGATACTTTGATAAATAAGTTTGGATTTTCTTACTTGATTAATCCCCTTAAATAACTTTTAAGCTTTTCATTTGTTTCCCAATTCCCTTTTTTGTTGGATTTGGGATTTATTGTTTCACTCAATTGTATCAAAGCTTCTTCCTTTATTTTGTCATTGATACGAGCATATATTTCTGTGGTCTGAATAGACGCATGTCCCAACATATCGCGAATTGCTACAATTGGATAACCCTTTTGTAAAAGATGTTCCGCTCTACTATGTCTAAGCCAATGAGGAGTAGGCTTACATTCCACTAATTCTGGACTGATTTTATTAGCACTAATGGCATACTTCTGTAAAATGTATGTTATTCCCGCATTTGTTAACTTTTCACCACGGCTATTGAAGAATAGCGGATGTTGCACTTTCTCTACAGTTTGTAACTGATATTCCTTCATATAAACTGAAAGGGAGTCAATGACCATCTCATTTAAATATACAAAACGTTTTTTTGCACCTTTCCCAATGACTTCAACCATATAAGGCTTTTCAAATCTTATAGAACAAGGCATCAAGTCTATTACCTCTTGAACGCGAAGTCCACCATAGTAAAGTAAAGACAATAATGCCAGGTCTCTTTTTCCACGTCTGGTATCTCTTGGTATTTGGTTTAATAATAGGCATACACCTTCAACTGATAAGTACTTGATGGTATTAGTTGCCACTTTTTTAAACCGAATAGAGCAGATCTCTTGCCATCTTGAAATATGTATTGGGTCATAGTAAATCATATATTTGAAGAATGACTTGATAGCTGCATTCCTCTGATTTCTTGTCTGTGGTTGGCTTCCTCGGGACTTTTCGAGCCAAGAGAGAAATTCAGAGATGCAGGTTCTATCTAATACCTCAAAACCCACATGGTCACATGCAATTCCTTTTGTTTCTTTCAGGAATATCAATAAGAGGGAGAATGTTTCACTGTAAGATTTTATTGTATTTCGGCTGTAACCACGTTCTTTTATGATGTAATCCTCAAAAAAGGATTGGAGAGCTTTTGAAAACTCCTTATAGGCTATTTGTGCTTTATTCTTCATTAGGCTGCTTTGTTGTTTTAATAATGTTTTTTGAAATCTCGTTGTCTATACTCTCCAATTCAGGGTACATTTCCACAGTTTGCCTTAAATACCGTTCTGTATCAGGAATATGTAGATGTCCCATAAATTTTGAAATTACAGGTAGATATGCATACATATCCAGACCTTCTGAATGAAGCTTCATCATTGAATGTACACAAGCAGTATGTCTTAATGTATGTATGCTATAACCCATATTGGGGGTATTACGACAAATGCCGCTTAAATCAAGGAGTTTAGAGAACCAGCCCGACAAAGATTTAGCTTTAATCTGATTGCCGGTAGATGTCACAAAGAATGGACTATGTGGAGAGTCAATGTTATCTCTGTCGATTAGATTGCGATAATACAGATATTGCTGCAAAACTTTTTCTAAGCTTTCGTTGATAGGAGCAATTCTTTGATGATTGTTTTTCGTATGTCGAATAATTATACAATGATTCTCCATGTTTACATCTCTATTTTGCAAGCCTAAAGCCTCACCTATTCTTATTCCTGTACTATAGAGCAACCGTATGATTGCAGGAAAAGAGATTAGTGAACTTTTTGGAAATGACTTCAGCAAGAATAAACTGTTGCTCTTTTCAAAAAGTAAACGTATTTCTGCATGTGAAAAGACATGGGGTATATAGTCGCTTGGGGGAGCTTTGAGGACACGGGGAACGACGCATTCTACTCCAATTTCACATAAATACTTGGCAAATCGAGCAGCAGTCATTCTTTTTTCATACATGGTAGCAGTTGTCGCATCTGGAAATGTTGAAAACCAAGCGTTCCAGACATCCTCACTAATATGAGGATTGGAACAATTCATTTTTACCAAATAATCATCAAATTGGTGTAGCATACGGTAATCTCGTTTCAGATTTTTGACACCACAGAAAATACGTTCTCTAATGTATGACAACATATATGTTGAGAGGACGCTTCCAAACTTCTGCTTTTTATCCATAAAGCGCACCTCCATTTTGATTATAGAAATCATCTGAAACCATTGGCACATCCAGAGAACATTTCATAAGAGCATCAATATCTATGTTAAGATAAATCATCGTGGTAGATGAACTGCTATGTCCCAGTGTTTGGGATATAACGGGAAGAGGTACTTCGTTCTTAAGAAGAGCACTTGCGACACTGTGCCGTAAACAATGCACTCCATGATGCCTGCCTGCTATATTAACTCCGGACATAACTATATATTTGCCAACAATTTGGCTGAATTGATTTTGTCTCAATGGTCTGTATGGCTCCCTCAATGTGAGGAATAAAGTATTACTTGAATGATTGGGACGTCCGTTCATTATATAATCAATAATGGCTTCCCCAATCTCTGGTAACAATGGGAGCTTAATGGCTTTTTTCGTTTTTTGTTGAATAATTTGTATTAGATTGTTATCCCAGTCGATATTGCTGAGGGTTAGAGAAATTATATCAGAGGCCCGAAGTCCGAGCCTGCTTGCAAGCAATATCATGGCATAATCCCGTTTACCTTTTACAGATAATCTTGAAACACTCATCTCTATAGCCCTTACCTCGTCTGTACTATAAAAGGACAAAACTTTATACTCAGGTTCAGAAGCTTTCATTGTTGAAAATACAGAAGTATAAGGAGTGGATATAATATTGTTCTCAAATAAATGTTTGAAAAAAGAGCGAAGTGCATACACATTTGTCTTCACATTATTGGGTTTAGTAGATAGAAAGTCTATTAAATCTTGTCTTCTGATTCTCGACAGAGTAACATTATTCAAGCGAAGAAATTCTGTAAATCTTGACAGAGTCCTCTCAAAAAGTAGTATTGTCATAGGTGACCATTTTCTTTCATTAGCCGCTTGATTTATGAAAGACTTGGCCTTTTCTCCTACATCTCCAAACAACGAATAATCTGCAATTCTTTTTGGACGTATCGCCCATTCTTGACACATAACATGAGAAGTCAAAATAAAGATGATCTTCTCACGCTCCCTCATTATTCCAGGGGTAACAGAAACAGGATTAGCGTTGATGGCGGAAAGGAATCTATTGCCTACATCAGGTGTGTAAGTGTCCTCTTCTTGAGAAACCATAAATCTGTGGAGATGACGAACTCCACAATACAATCTTTCTTTGTAGGAACTCGAATACTTGAGTTCCTGAATTAATGACCTGAAACACTGCAACAAGTCATCGCGTTTGAGTGATTTTAAAACCATATGAATGAATTATTTTTATGAGGTCGCGACATTGCGGTCTCATAAAATAAAACGAAAATCAGAAATTATTATTCAAAGTTTTGACTATATATTAGGCTAAACAATTATTTAAAACACAAAACTTCGGATAATGTAACTCTTTAGATAATCCAACTGACCGCCAAATATGTCGCTTGGCTCTATGTCGTATTGTCCATCCCTCACTTCCTTGTCCTCTCCAAGAAGCGACAAGTTTCCGTCGGCATCCAAACGTGCTGCGTCTATGACGATGTCACGAGGCTCGTCAAAGAGATAACCTGCCACGATGGGCTGCTCTCCCTCGAAATGCACCTCAAAGCCTCCGTCCACCTCCGTGCCGTACTTGCGAAGAGCCGCTTTCAGCTCGTCCTGCTCCCGGTGCTGCAATGCCTGGAGTTGTCCGTGGATAGTGAGGTCTTGCAGTTCTGCCTCTCGTTTGGTGTGGGTTGCCTCGCCGGTCTTGCAGTCGATGTCATACTTGTGGTAAACCACTGGGATATGGTCTGCCGATGTGACAAGCCATGTGATGTTGTTCACTGAGAAGCCCTGTCTGGTGAGGAACTCCTCGATGTCTGAGCCGAGAAGGTGGTCGGCTACGTCAAGATACTCGATGCGTGCGTCAGCATCATGCAGGATGATAATCTTCATTGCCTTTCTATTTTTAGTGATACAAATAAGTTTGTCGCCCATGTCGCTGGACTTGTTTAACTACGTTGAAGAAACTTACGCTCAGCATAGTGAATAAATTCCCTCTGCGTTCGCTTAACCGTTTCTTTCTCTTCCCTCCTTTCGAGACCTTTCAGCCTGTGGAGGGATATTTTCTGCTCCCACAAGCCGCAAGAAAAGACATAAAGACAAATTATGTGTGAAGAATACTCTTTTCCGAGGAAAAGGAAGATTGTTCACAGTCACAAGACCTCAAGCAGAATTTGACGATTGTCTCAGACGCGGCTAACTTTGCAGGAAATATGCCTACCACTGCGCTGATTGGAAGAAGATTATTGATATTGGCTGCAAGAGGAATGATGTGTTATATATAAAGAGGTAAGAAGAAAGATTGAAACAGTAAGGGTGGGCAGTGAAGTGTTTGCAGGTCTGCTGTACCGACATAAAGCGAGTGTGTTGGCTGACCGGGATGCAAGTCATCAAAGCTTCAGCCTTGATAGCTTGTAGCACGGACAGACAATTCTCTCGCGTCGGTACTTCGGCATACTGTCAGCTTTGGCTAATAGCAACGTGTTGCCATCAGCCAAGGATGTCTGTATGACGACAGACCATGTAACGCTTCGCAAAGGCGTGGGGCAAAGCAGTATAATTTAGAAGTAGATAGTAACGTATATCAGGCAAGAAGAGACAGTTGCGCAACGGACAAATCGGGCACTCCTGTCAGCATGACAAATGTGCCTTGTCCTTGCCGCAGGACACTGAGGCAGATTGGACGTAGCAGACATGTCTGCCACATTCAATATGCCTGAGTGGACAAGAACTGCCTCTTGTATAGCAGAAGAGAAATTGTAAAACAGTTGATTAGTGGTAAAGGTGGTATGGGTGGGCAGAATGGCATTACACGGACATTGCCGAAGCCCGATAATGGGACAGCCAGACAGCAATAAAGGCAGTTATCAGAAGTGTCAGTTTCTGATAGTGACATTGTTGGCTGCCTGTCACATGGGATTCGTGCGGTGTCCGTACAGTAATGCCGTTCTGAAGGTGTGGGGCGAAGCGATACAACGCACTTGGACGAAACCACCGCTTATAACAGAAAATATTTTGCAGTCAAAGAGAAGAAGAATAGTAAAGCAGGTGTGGGTGGGTAGTGAAGCTGTCGCAAGATTGACGGTCTGAATATCAAGGCGAGTGGATAGCCAGTAAAGGACACAATTATCAGAAGCCTCGGCTTCGGCATCTTGTGGCATAGATGGCAGTCCTCTCGCGTTCAGACCTTGGCATACTGTCTTTCTTGGCTAATAGCGACTTTGTCGCCATCAGCCGGGAATATCTGTATGCCAACCATCTTGGTGACGTTTCGCAAATGGTGAGGGACGAAGTGGTTAGAATAAAGGAAGACGGCGTTGCCGTTATGGTTAATAAATGCACATGGTTGTTATTAGAGAAGATTATCACACGCTATAACAGCAGATTGATGTCCCTGAGCAAAACAAAAGCGACCCGAAGGTCGCCTTGTTATGGAGAGGAAAGGCTATTTCTTGCCTTTCTTGGTTGCTGGCTTGGCCGGCTCTTCCGCAGGAGTCTCCTCCTTGTCGGGACACTCGTAGAACTTGGTTGCAACCATGATGATTCTGGAGTGCTTCACGCCATCCTTGTCTGTCCACTCCTCTGGCTTGAAGAAACCCTCGACGGTGAGCAACGTGCCCTTGGTGAGCTTGTCGAATGATTCGGTGTGCTCGTTCTTGCGCCATGCCTCCATATTCATGAAAGCCGATACGCGGTTGGTTTCCTCGCCGTTCTTCTCCTGACGGCCTACTGCCAATGAGAAGCGTGCTACGCTGGCGTTTGCGAACTGACGGATTTCTGCATCCTTACCTACGAAACCTGAAACTGTGAAGTTGTTCTCGATCTTTTTCATTTTGAATTGAATTTAAAAGTGAAACTTAATTTTTACATGCATTCAAAAGCAGGGATGTGGCACCATGTGGGAAGCACCATGAAAATCGTTCGCAATACTCTTTTTGTCGTTGGCGGTAAGGGAGAAAAAGGAAGATTACGCACTATTTTATTGGTCACAGCGATAGCGGCCACACAAGAAGGAGGAAGTCCTTCGCAGCATCACGCTACCTTTGCATGGTAATTGCGACATGAAGTCGTACAGATAATTGTTCTTTGAAACTAATGAACCTCTTATTCCGTTAAGAGTAGCCTACCGAAGCGTGCGTAGTTGGCAACGACTGGGTGCGAAGCCTTCGGGACAATATGGCGAGGTCTTGAACATCACAAGACGCAGCTGTTAGGCTGACTGACAAGGACAACGTAAAGTAACCGCCGTTACCAACCATCGTGACAAAGAATTGGCTCACGGATGTTTATGAGCCATGCCAAAACGGCAAGTGGATAGGTTGGCTATGTTTATCTAATAGCCACACGGATGTCGCTCCACCGGTGGATAGGCGGGTCCTAAATCAGTCGAAGTTATCCGTACGGAACATGGTAAGCCTATAGGTCTCCTCATCTCATTATGGGAACAGGTAAGTCAATCGCAAGAGCAACCGAACGGCTTGTAGGTAAATGACGATGGAGAAAGCGAATGCCCCTCTGTAATGGCGGGGATAGGGGTTGGGACATCACCCCACGCGAAAGCGGGCAGACTTCCATCAGGTAATTCGCTACGAAATGAAATGTAGAACTTGTGTAAATGAAGAAACGACAATTGGACGAGGCGCAAGCCAAGTGTGCATCCTCAGCCGCACTGACCGCATGGCAGACCATCAACTGGGTGTCGTGTGAGAAGGAGGTACGCAAGCTGCAAGTCAGAATAGTAGAGGCTCTAAAGGCAAACCGCATTGGAAAGGTGAAATCTCTCCAACGCATCTTGATTAGCTCGTTCTCCGCCAAGGCATTGGCAGTGAGACGCGTGACATCAAACTCGGGCGGTAGCACTGCTGGGGTTGACAAGGAAACCTGGCTCACTCCCATAAGACGCTACAAAGCCATCAGCTCTTTGACAACGAGGGGTTACAAGCCAAAGCCTCTTCGCCGTGTCTTCATCCCGAAGAAAAACGGCAAGATGCGCCCGCTCGGAATCCCTACCATCAAGGACAGGGCTATGCAAGCCCTCTTCCTAATGGCACTTGAACCCATAGCAGAGACACTTGCCGACGGCAACTCCTATGGTTTTCGCAAATACCGCTCATGTGCGGATGCGACAGACCAGATATACAAGTGCCTTCACAAGAAGACCTCGGCTCAATGGGTGCTTGAGGGTGACATAAAGGGATGCTTCGACCATATCAGCCACGAATGGTTGCTTGACAATGTCATAATCGACAAGGAAATGCTCCGCAAGTGGCTTAAGGCGGGAGTGATAGAAAAGAATGTGTTCCACATGACCGACGAGGGGACACCCCAAGGCGGAATAATCTCCCCGACATTGGCGAACATCACGCTTGATGGGATGGAAGCATTGGTAGCCAAACACTCAACCCGAAGGGACAACGGCAAGACCTACTCCAACAAGGTAAACCTCGTACGCTACGCAGACGACTTCATCGTCACTGGCGATACGAAGGAGGTACTTGAAGAGATAAAGTCAGAGCTAATCGTATTCCTAAAGGACAGAGGTTTGGAACTCTCAGAGGAAAAGACGCTGATAACACATATCAAGGATGGTTTTGACTTCCTCGGTTTCAACATACGGAAATATGGCAACGGCATGTTGCTGATTAAACCGAGCAAGAAGAATCAGAAGAAGTTTGCGGAGTCGACACATGAAGTAATATACAAAATGCGCTCAGCCAAGCAGACGGATGTAATTGGCAAACTCAACCCCAAGATAAGCGGTTGGGCGAACTATTACAGATATGTGTCCTCGAAGGAGGTGTTCTCCAAGCTCGACCACATAATCTTCCTCCAACTGAGGAGATGGTCGATAAGAAGACACCATGACAAGTCGTTGAAGTGGATAGAGAAGAAGTATTGGCAACACGACGGGAAACGTGGATGGATATTTGGAACAAAGGGCAAGGATAAGAAAGGCAAGGAGAAAATCTATCGCCTTATCCAACTGACCCACACACCGATACTCCGCTACACGAAGATAAGGTCGAAAGCCAATCCGTTTGACCCACGATACGACGAATACTTCAAGCAACGGCAAGAAACAAAAAGCCGTACACGCCCGCTCAAATGCAGTGCATGACAGCACACAGAGCCGATTATTTAGAACGAGAGATAATTAAAAGAATTACACGAGCCGTGTGCGGTGAAAGTCGCATGCACGGTTCTTGAAGGGGAAAGCGGGGGAAACCCCGCAGACCTACTTAGAAAATAAGTGGCTTTCAAATAGCTCAATTCAGAAAAAGACGGGGCCAAACAATGGAACAAAGGTTGTAAGCAAGGAGGCAATCCGTATGCAACAGACAGGGGCACTGCTATGGCTGTATGCCTGGAGAAACGAAGCGGGAAATCCGACCTTACAGCTGTATCATCAGAAGAGTGAGGAGCATGAACACTGATGCACGATGAACGACAAGCCTAAGGGTCAGCTTAGCAATAGAGGCATCAAGCCAAAAGAGGACAGACATCAGAGGATTGGCGATAGCACTGTCATCATGCTAAGACCAAGTTCTGTGTCCGACAAGGAAGAGTCGCAAAAGACAGACGAGTAAAACCAAAAGGCGAAATGACCATTCCTATAACAAGGTACAGAGACGCTTAAAACGGCGAAGGGACTTTGGCGACGTATCGCTATACAGGTGTCGAAGCATCGCTTCTATAACAGGACTGGAGCAAGTGAGCAAACCGCACAACTTGCTCCCAAGGTATTTCAGTTACAACAGCCATAACCTCATTGGAGGATTGTCCTAAAAGAGTTTTTGCAGTCAAAGGAAGAAAGAGTCTGCAAGCCACATAGCCAACAGACTCTCTCCTGATTATTCACAGATGACAACATCATCCTTGTACTCCGTCACTTCCTTGCCGTTGATGAGCTGGACAATGACCTCACAACCCAAGTCCTCGACAATCGTTCCCTCTGTCTGACCTCTTCGGGGATAAAGCAAGGTGCAGAAACACCCTACAACGCCGTCCAACTGCTCCATGTCTATCGTTGCCATATCCGTTCCTCCTTGTTAGCCGAATGTGATTGGATTGATGCAGAAATTCGTGTCCTCTGCCTCATACTCGTATTCATTGATGAAGTCAATCATCTTCTGTTCGCTTCTTCCGTCCTGTGAGACACCAGTCTTCTCACACCACAACTTGATAGCATCACCAAAGGTGGAGTAAGCACCCTCACAATCCTCAAAGAGTTCTCCGTATGCAGTGACGTAGCACTCTTCGGGGAAGAAGTCGTTCTCATCGTGCGTATAGAAGATGTCGCAACCTGGCTCAACCTCTCGCCATTATCCAAAGTCGTGAGTTATCCAAAGTTTTATGATAAATTAGTATGTAATTCTCAGATTATCAAGATAACTTTTGATAATAAATTGTGATAATACGTTATATTATATAAGTAGCAATGTCGCTACTCATAAAATAAAACAACTCATATGAATCACAATTTTAGTCCCCCAGGGTTGATAGCTCTGTTCGAAGATTACTGCAAAAGACAAAATTTTGCAGCAGTTACTAAATCTGCTCAGCGAAGATTGCTGAACAGACTTATTTCTTACATGAAAACTATAGCAGTTTCTACATACACTCCAGAAGTGGGTGAAAGTTTCATTGTTGCTGCTACAGAAGGGAAGAATCTCAAGAACGTAACAATAAACTCTTATCGTCGTTTAGTTTATGTATTGTCTCAGGCATATAACAACAAAACAATTCACAAACAGAGAACTGCATATGTATGTCCACAATTCAGAGGCGAGATAGGAAAATGTGCGCTAAATTTTATTAGAAGCTATTCTCAAGATAACTTTTTGGCGAAAGGGACAATCTATTTTTATGAAAAAACGCTTTATCGTTTTTCTGAGTTTCTTATCTCACGGAATTGTACATTTAAGAATATAAGCAGGGAAGATATAATAGCTTACCTCTCAACAAGTACAAATCAAGATCGAAAAGCTATTGGTACCATAAAGATTTTTCTGAATTATATCTTTGAAAATAAGATTGTGTCCCAGGATTATTCGCATCTTCTGATAGGATTTAAGGATGCTGTAAAAGAGGTTATTCCATCATTCTACACAGTTGAGGAAATAAAGAAACTCGAATCTTCTGTTAGTAGAGCGACCCCAAAAGGTAAAAGGGATTATGCGATGATATTATTAGCTTCAAGATTAGGGTTACGAATATCGGATATTCAGTCACTTAGGTTTTGTAATATAGATTGGGACAATAATACCCTCAAAGTGCATCAAGTAAAGACCAGCAAATATGTTGAACTACCTTTGTTGTCAGAAGTAGGAGACGCTATAATTGATTACATATTAAATGCGCGTCCTAATGTTGAGGATGATTTTGTATTTTTGACTTTAAAACCTCCATTTCGGCACCTTAATGGTAATTCGTTAAGTCCTGCAATTACTAAATATATGCTTGCTGCTAGTATTGATGTTAGTAAACGACATCATGGTCCTCACGCATTACGCCATAGCCTTGCCAGTAATCTTCTTCAGAATGAAACACCTGTTTGTGTAATTACATCTACGTTGGGTCAAGCATCTACGCAATCAACTATGCACTATTTGGACATAGATATAAGAGCACTCATTAATTGTTCATTAGAAGTACCTGCTATAACAACTAAATTCTACAAAGAAAATGGGTCAGCATTCTATAAATAATTACAAAGGAAAGTTCCATAGTTCACTTTCCACATATATGATTTCATTCATAAGAGAAAGGAATCTTTATACAAGTAAAGATGAGTGTGTTGAGTTGCAATACACTATGGGGCAACTTGATAGATATTTGGTCAGTATTGGATATACCAAGAAATACCTTAACCAAGAATCAATACAAGGATGGTTGGGTAGTTTTAGTGGTATCAAGGATATAACCTTATATCGCAAATACATAATTGTTGCAAAATTTTCGAGGTATTTATGTGAAATGGGTATGGATTCTTACATAATAAGAGCTCCACGAAAATTACGTCATTGTGATTTCGTTCCTCATATCTTTACCCACGAAGAAATCCTGATGTTGTTTAATACAGCAGATTCACTACGACAGAGATCCACACAGTCCAAGAGTTTTATTTTAATCATGCCTGCATTGTTACGTCTTCTATATAGTACAGGGATAAGAATAGGAGAAGCACTTAACATTAAAAATGAAGACATAGACTTTGATAGAAAGGTGATTGTTATAAATAAATCAAAAAACGGAAAACAACGTTATGCTCCAATAAATGATTCTCTTGAATTCATATTACGTGAGTACTTAGCATGGCGTACCAAGATCAAGAAATGCCAATTAGACAAACCTAATGCCCATTTTTTTGTTAATTTCTTAGGAAACAATCCATGCCTACGAGCAGTTCAAACGTGGTTCAAGAAAATATTGGACCAATCAAACATTGTGATAAAAGGAGATCCTGAGACATATCGTCTTCATGCAATTCGACATACTGCATGTGTTCATGCCATGATGAAGTTGTCAAAAGGAGGTATGAACGTATATGCATATTTACCCGTGTTAGCTACGTTCATGGGGCATAAGCATATAAATGATACAGAGTACTACCTTAGATTGACATTAGAAATGTATCCAGAAATTCTGAAGATAGACAAACATTTGACTCCTGACATTCTCAATAAATTATCAAAATATTCTAACATGAATTATGAGTATGAATAAAGGACTATATAAAAACTTCGGAAAAGCATTACAAAGTTTTTTTGAAGACTATCTCTTAAAAGAGTGTGGTGCAAGTCGTCACACTATAAAATCATATAGTGAGACATTCTGCTTGTTTGTGGAATTTGCTGATAAAATAAAAAATACACGTCCAGACAATATTCTGTTGGATAATATTAACAAGGATTATATTCGTGAGTTTCTTGACTGGTTAGAACGTGAAAGAAATTGTAAACCACAAACTCGAAACCATAGAAATACTGTTATGCGTTCTTTCTTCAAGTTCATGATGTATTATGATACAATACATCTGAGCCAATGGCAAGAAATCTTATCAATCAAACCCAAAAGAGTACAGCAGGAAGTAATAAAATACCTGTCTGTAGATGGAATCAATGCGTTAATTGAGCATATTTCTGCTGACACAAAGGTTGGTCAAAGAAATTTAGCTATGATTTCCTTGTTGTATTATTCCGGCTTAAGAGTGCAAGAATTAATCGACCTTACTCCGCGTTCAATAAGAAATGAAAATCCTCATGTTGTGGAAGTTAAAGGAAAACGTAACAAAAAACGGTTGGTATGTATAAATGAGAATATGTACAAACTATTAAATAGTTACATGGAAAATTACTCCCTCAATACGGAATCTAAGTTAGATCGACCTTTGTTTTTCAACCATAGTGGTGATAAATTAACAGATGCAGGAGTTACTCATATTTTGCAGAAGTATGCAAAATTAGCACATGAAGACATTCCGACATTAGTTCCTGTAAATATCACGCCCCATTGGCTGAGACATAGCAGAGCTGAACATTTGCTTCAGGGTGGTGCTGAGTTGATTGAAATTAGAGATTTTCTAGGGCATGCATCTGTAACAACTACAGAAATCTATGCAAGGGTCAATATAGAAATGAAACACAAAGCACTATTAACTATTAATGAAGAAATTGGCATAAAAGAGCCAAAGGTCAAAAGTTGGGAACGTAATCCAGAATTAAAGAGTCTGCTTAAAAGTTTTGCAAAATAACTGAGTGGACAACGCAACCTGAATGATATTATCCAAAGTTGAAAATAAAAGTTGAAAAATTAATTCGTTGATATTTAATGGCGATTTGTTTTTGACTTTGGATAACTCACGACTTTAGATAATACCGTTTATCAAAAGATTGGGATAATCGGTAACTGATTGAAAGTTCATCGCCAAGTGCCTTGTTCACCTCCTCAAAGAACAAGTCGCATGAAGACCAAGCACTTTCGGTGTCAAAGGACAAGAGGGCATAATCGTCTTCCACGTTCTCCTCATACTCTGCCCAATAGATGTGTCCTCTCACCGAGATGCCTTTCTTCTCGTAGTCAATGCCATAGTGTTCTGCCAAGAGATACAGATACACATTATTACTGTTCACCTCCAACTCTTGGAGTGTGTTCCAAAGGTCTGCCACGGCTTTGCGTGAGCCTGTCACCTTGTACTGAGTGTCGCAAATGTTAGCCATAAGATAAAATTTTTATTTTCTTCCCTTATGTAGAACCAACTACCATCGGGATTGATTAAAGAATTATGTTGCCCCAAAAGGTGTTATGGCTCATCAATGCAAGGTTTTGCCGTCAAATACTACCTCTGCCACAATCAGAGCGTGGAGATTTCACGGACAAACCACAGGCACCGACCTTGCAGGATGAACGCCATGACAGGTACCTTTGCAACACAATTCTTATCAAAGCCCGATGGGGTGGTACATGGCAGACTGCATGGTACAGCAGTGTGAAGTGACGTTATAGGTGGAGATAAGGCTATAAGAGGTTTTTGCAGTCAAAGGAGAAAAGAGTCCACAAAGTGCAGTATCTACAGGACAAAAACACTTTAGTTTACCTTGGTTAGCTCTTATATATATGCTAACCTAAAGTAAACTGTATATATGTCCGTCTAAAACCCGAAAACCGTACGGGTCAGCTTACGTCAGAAACAGAAGTATAGAACCATAGAAGTGGTTCAAGAAGTCTTTCTTCCTTTGACTGCAAAATATTATCTTTGCACGAATCATAATTGCCCTGTAGGATTTAATATAATTTAATACTCTTTGTTGAATGCAAGGAAGAACAGCTTCAATATGCTGAATATCAGTAGTATAACATTGTGTTAACCCTTAATCTGTAGAAAAGGATGTTATCATACAAAGTAATGTCCATTTGTACTTTTTCTATATGGTTTTATACTTACATTTGCATATCATTTGTATCTTGATAACAGTAACTAACTGATTATCAATATACTTTATATTTGAGGAAGTAAAATAATGCAATTTATTTTCTTCGGGATGCGAAGAATTCCTTCATCAGTGCAGCACATTCGTCTGCAAGGATACCTTTTACAACTACCGTTTTAGGATGCAGCGCTTGTGCCGCATATCGCTGATACCCGCGTTTATCATCTTCCGCACCAAAAACAAGTTTTCCCGTTTGTGCCCAGGCAATAGCACCGGCACACATCACACAGGGCTCTACGGTGACATACAGTGTACATTCGTTCAGGTACTTTCCGCCAAGCACATTGGCCGCAGCAGTAATAACCTGCATTTCGGCATGGGCTGTCACATCATTCAATGTTTCTGTCAGGTTATGGGCACGGGCAATGATTCGCTCTTTACAGACAACCACTGCCCCTACAGGAACTTCTCCCCGCTCTGCAGCCTTGCCTGCCTCTATCAATGCCTGTTTCATGAAATAAGTATCGTCCAGTGTCATAATCAGCGTCTCATATCATGTTCTCCGAAGAGGGTAGGATAATCTTCTTCCATATTTTTATGGATAAACATAAGAATCGTTTCACGAAGCCAGCGCGACTTATTCGTTATCTTATATTTTTCCAGATAACGATCGACAATCAGCTGCTCGTCTTCGCTTAACAAAATGCTCATTCGCCGTTCCCGTTTGGTATACTCAGCATGCATTTTCAGGCACTTTTTGCTCCTTTTTCTCATATCTTCTGCAAAATTACTTTTACTTCTGTAAAAACAAAGAATAAAAGCTGTAAATTTGCAAAAAAAGATGGCTGAACACAATGAATTAGGGAAAGCAGGGGAAAATGCCGCAGTAGCCTATCTCGAAGAACATGGTTATCTTATCCGCCACAGGAACTGGAGAAAGGGACACTTTGAGCTGGATATCGTAGCTGCTAAAAAGAATGAACTGGTAATAGTAGAAGTAAAAACACGCAGTAATACTCTGTTTGCCCAACCGGAAGAGGCGGTAGATTTACCAAAGATTAAACGAACGGTGCGTGCAGCAGACACCTACATGAAACTGTTTCAAATAGATATTCCGGTACGCTTTGATATTATAACTGTAATCGGTGAGAACGGAGATTTCAGAATAGACCATATAAAGGAAGCTTTTTATCCTCCTTTATTTTAATATAGAACAAGTATTTTAATAAAGAGCAAAAACATAGAATTGAAAGACTTATGAATGTAGAAACTATCAGGGAGTACTGTTTAAGCAAAAAAGGGGCAACCGAATCATTTCCATTCGATGACGTATCACTTGTAATAAAGGTGATGAATAAAATGTTTGCCCTCATCGACTTGGAAGGAGCAAACTCTATCGCACTGAAATGTGACCCGGAACGTGCCATCGAATTGCGTGACTATTATACAAGTATCGAAGGTGCCAGCCATTTCAACAAGAAATACTGGAATAGAATCAACTTCGGTATGGATGCGGATGACAAACTTATCAAAGAACTCGTTGATCATTCTTATGAAGAGGTCATCAAAAAATTCACTAAAAAACTGCGTGCTGAATATGATGCCCTCCCTTGATACACTATTTCCTGTTCCATTGATTCATATCAGTGAGACAAACTCTACAAACAGCTATCTGCAGACTCTTTGTTCCAAACAGCAGGAAGTTGCAGAATTCACGACGGTAGTTGCCGACTTCCAGACATCCGGACGTGGACAACGTGGCAATTCGTGGGAGTCTGAGCCCGGGAAAAATCTTCTTTTCAGTTTTGTTCTTTTTCCAGAGTTTCTGGAAGCGCGCCGGCAGTTTTTAATTTCCCAAGTTGTGTCGCTGGCTATTAAAGAGGAACTGGATAGCTATACGGACGATATTTCCATCAAATGGCCGAATGACATTTACTGGAAAAATAAAAAAATATGTGGCATGCTGATCGAAAATGATCTGATGGGACGTACTATCAGACAAAGCATTTCCGGCATCGGAATCAACGTGAACCAGGAAGCATTCCACAGTTCAGCCCCAAACCCGGTTTCGCTTCAACAAATCACAGGAAAACAATATGAAATTTTCGGGATTCTCAGAAATATCATGCTCCGCGTTCAATCTTATTATGAATTACTCCGAAACGATGATACTGAATTTATAGCCAACCGATATGAAAAAGCGCTTTTCAGAAAAGAAGGGATGCATCGATATAAAGACCCTGATGGAGAATTCTTTGCGAGAATTGTTTGTGTAGAGCCCGAAGGAAGACTCATACTGGAAGACGAAACGCTGAGAAAAAGAGGCTATATGTTTAAAGAGGTAGAATATTTATTGATATAATACATACATCCTAAAGAAGAAAACATTACCTTTGAGTTTGCTATATAAAAAACACCTTTAATTTTATGAAGAAAATACAGTATGTCAAGTTACTTGGTCTTTTGACCGTTTTATTACTCCTCAACATATCATGTAAAGATGATGACACTCTACTGCGAGGTAGTGGAATTACAGAACAAAGCTGGTCTACTAACCAAACATATTTTGCCTCAGCAGAGCAAACCCTCACTTTTACTTTCACAACTCTGTCCAGCTGGACTGCTCAAAACAGTTCTGCCGCATTATTATCATTAGATAATGATGCAGGAAACTCCGGGAAAAACACCATAAAAATTACGGTACACAAGTCTTCTCAGGAACAAGGTACCATTACGATTAAAGTAAATGGATATTCCTCTACCAGCAATATAAAAATCCAGTTGAGTAATGATAATGTAGAAGGATACGAAATCAACTATAGCGTAGATCAATATTTGAAGGAAAAATACTTGTGGAATGATGATTATAAATTACTAACTCCCAATTTCAAGCAAGCTTATGATGACTTTTTAAGAAACACATTGCTAAGCATGACTACTAATACATTGGACAAAAAACGCAATAGTAATGGTACCTATTCATTATTTTCATTTATCCAAAAGCTAGATCCGGATTTACAATCTTCCCGAAGTGCCAAGGAGAAAAAAAACTTAGAGTATAATTATGGGTTCGTAAACTTTGTAGCCGTTCAAACCCGTAATACTTCCAATATTGTTTTTGTCATACAAGGAGTACATAAAGGATCATCTGCCGATAAAGCAGGGCTAAAACGTGGAATGGAAATAGCCGAAATAAACAATCAAAAGATAACAACGTCTAATGTGCAAACGTATTACTCTAAATTGATGCAGCCGTCCTCTCCAACTTCTATAGAAGTTAAAGACAAAGATGGAAAAGTATATACAATAGACTCCGGACCTATTTATGTAAATCCAATCATTCATCACCAAGTCAACGGACAGACCGGTTATTTGGTATATTCGGCCTTTGAATCCGGCTTTGATCAGGAACTATTCGATGTATTCAAAGAATTTAAAAACCAAGGTATAGAAGAGTTAATTCTAGATCTCCGTTACAACGGAGGAGGAGATGTTACATCAGCCAATCTCATATCCAGTTGCATCGCCGGAGATTTTTGCATTGGAAAGACATTCGCTTCATACCGATATAATGATGGGCGCATGAAAGCCCTTAACAATCAACGTCCTATTCAAAAATTTGTATATTCTCTGTATGACAATTTAAATACTTCTCTCTCTGACGGAGGTTTAAATCTACGGAAAATCTACTGCCTTGTTACCGACGACTCTGCATCTGCAAGTGAATTAGTAATCAATGCACTGAGAGGAATTGATATCGAAGTTGTTCTAATCGGCACTACTACACATGGGAAAAACGTAGGAATGGAAGGAGTAGAACTGACTGTTGATACAGACAAATATCTGCTTTTCCCTATAACTTTCCAGGCATACAATGCTAAAGGCTTTGGAGACTTTGAGAACGGTTTTACACCTGACTACGAAATAAATGAAAATAAGCCTAACGGAGAATATTTCGAAGGGTATGGAGACTTTGGTACAGAAAGTGATCCTTTATATGCCAAAGCAATCAGTTTGATTTCAGGAACGGACTTAGTAACCACTACCCCTACAAGGGCAGCAAATCAAGCTAAAGAACAAGCACAAATAATAGCTACACCTAATTTGAACCGCATCGGTATGATAAAATAAGATTGCATACATTGTTATTATAGAGAAAGAGGTGAACCGCTCAGCGATTCACCTCTTTCTCTATCAACAAGATCTTATCTAATGTCTTTTTAGCCTCCGTCGATGGAAACCTCAACACTACTTTCTGCAAGGAACTTCGTGCTTTTTCATATCCGGTAGCAAACAGTTTCGACAACCCATCCCGATAACGTGCATACTGCATCTTCGTCGGCGAAGAAATCTTTCTGTAATCACTCTCCAGTTTTTTCTTCTCTCTCTCCGCCATCAAATAATAATAATTGCCGAGAAAAATGTTGGCTGCCAGATTATCAGCATCCAACCTCAATATATTCTCATACAGACGCAACGCATCCTTCTCCTGCCCACGACATACCTGCATTTCGGCAACGGCTTCCAGATAATCTACATTATCAGGGGTCTTCTGCGACAGCTCTTTATAAAACAAAAAGGCTTTATCATAATTCCGATTCTTCTTATAGGCAAGAGCTAACTCATTAGAGAGTTTCGAGCTAATATCACTGCTCTTATCTATACTCGTCCAATAGAACATTTCCGATCGGTCTATATTCAGACTGATAGCCTGGCGGAAATAGCTAACCGCCTGTCCATGCTGACCAGCTTCAATAGCCGCCGAAACTTTATGCAACATCTCATCGACCGTCTGTGCATTCAGCATCAGCGGCAACGAAAACAAAGAAAAAAGAAGAATAGTTAAGGCTTTCATAATCAGTTACATTGTTTCTAGTTCGTGACACGCAAATATACAATAAAAAAATAAAAGATGTACCTTTGTCCGCAAAAAGAACAATCTATTTAACAAAAGTGTTTCTACAAGATGATAAAGAAGAAAACTACCTCCGAAAACAGACGAATATTACAGATTGCCGTACCATCGATTATTTCGAATATTACTGTACCATTGCTGGGACTTATCGATGTCACTATCGTGGGGCATCTCGGTTCTCCGGCATACATCGGAGCGATTGCCGTGGGAGGAATGTTATTCAATATCATCTATTGGATCTTTGGGTTTCTGCGCATGGGAACAAGCGGTATGACTTCACAAGCATACGGCCAGCATGACTTAAACGAGATCAACCGGCTACTGATACGCTCTGTTGGTGTCGGACTATTTATTGCTGTCTGCTTGCTGATTCTCCAATACCCCATTCTTCATCTGGCATTTACGCTTATACAAACTACGGAAGAAGTCAAGCAACTGGCAATGACCTATTTCTATATCTGCATTTGGGGAGCTCCGGCAATGCTGGGCCTTTACGGATTTGCAGGCTGGTTTATCGGAATGCAAAACTCACGTTTCCCGATGTATATTGCCATTACACAGAATATAGTCAATATCATTGCCAGTCTGTCTTTTGTCTACCTTCTGGATATGAAAGTGGCAGGAGTGGCTACCGGGACTCTTATCGCACAGTATGCAGGCTTTTTTATGGCCATACTATTATATATGCGTTATTACAGTACCCTCAGAAAACGTATCATATGGAAAGACATCATACAAAAGCAGGCGATGTACCGTTTCTTCCGAGTAAACCGTGATATATTCTTCCGTACTCTCTGTCTGGTGATTGTGACAATGTTCTTCACGTCGGCTGGAGCGGCACAAGGAGAAGTCGTACTGGCAGTAAACACACTACTGATGCAGCTGTTCACGCTTTTCTCTTATATCATGGACGGCTTTGCTTATGCAGGAGAAGCATTGGCCGGACGCTATATCGGTGCACGAAATCAAACGGCTCTCCACAATACAGTAAACCATCTCTTCTATTGGGGCATCGGACTATCTGCTGCATTCACCCTTTTATACGCAACAGGCGGAAAAGGGTTTCTCGGGTTACTGACAAATGATATTTCAGTAATCAATGCCTCGGATACTTATTTTTATTGGGCACTTGCTATTCCATTGGCAGGTTTCTCCGCTTTTTTATGGGACGGGGTATTCATTGGCGCCACTGCAACCCGGCAGATGCTTTATTCAATGCTAGTTGCTTCCGTCAGCTTTTTTATTATCTACTACGCTTTCCACAATCTTTTGGGAAACCATGCTTTATGGCTGGCTTTCATCACTTACCTGTCATTGAGGGGAATCGTACAAACCTTCATTGGAAGAGAAATTGTGAAGAAAGCGATATGAAAGTTATCGCACAACTATGAGGTCTATCCAACAAATTATCTCTATATTTGCAGTAAACTAAATGTAAAAAGATTATGGCAAAGTATAAAAGAATTCTGCTGAAGCTCAGTGGAGAAAGCCTGATGGGGGAAAAACAATACGGCATTGACGAAAAAAGACTGGCGGAATATGCCGCACAAATCAAGGAAATCCATGAACAGGGAGTACAAATTGGTATCGTTATCGGCGGCGGAAATATCTTCCGTGGATTAAGTGGGGCTAACAAAGGCTTCGACCGTGTGAAAGGTGACCAGATGGGTATGCTGGCAACTGTTATCAACAGCCTTGCACTCAGTTCTGCATTAGTAGCAGCCGGAGTGAAAGCCCGTGTACTTACAGCAGTCCGTATGGAACCAATCGGTGAATTTTACAGTAAATGGAAAGCAATCGAATGTATGGAAAACGGTGAAATCGTTATCATGTCCGGCGGTACGGGAAATCCTTTCTTTACTACAGACACCGGCTCTTCATTACGAGGAATAGAAATCGAAGCGGACGTTATGCTGAAAGGTACCCGTGTAGATGGCATTTATACTGCCGACCCCGAGAAAGACCGCACTGCAACCAAATTCAGCGACATCACCTATGATGAAGTTCTGAAACGTGGTCTGAAAGTAATGGACCTGACCGCTACTTGCATGTGCAAAGAAAATAATCTGCCGATTGTCGTTTTTGACATGGATACGGTAGGTAACCTGAAAAAAGTAATCAGCGGAGAAGAAATCGGAACAGTAGTGCACAACTAAGCTCTGACTCCGTCATACGCATACATACCTTTGTCAGAAATATATCGTTAAACCTCTTTCTGACAGATTACATAGTTCGGCATTGATTTTCGTCTTTGAAAATTAATGCCGAACTATAATTATATACAGTACACTTTCGAACCAATAAGTATCCATATACACATAACAACCGCATTCTATCCATTGCGACAGTTCCCCATAAGCTATCAGACAGAGACGTTTTGCGAATAATATCACATTTTCTCCCGAATAAAAAATCTGCTATTAGTAGACAGACATTCTTTTCACATACATATCATTTCCTTTGCTGCACCTATATGTAAACAATAAAATTAGCATAATTAGATCAAATATGTATCTATTTTATTTGCATATAGAAAACAAAATATTATATTTGCGATGTTATTTAACCTGATAAGAATAAACACCTTTAGCAATATATCATATGAAACACGCCAAAATCAAAAGAAAAAAATGCAGCAGATATGTAATAATGACATATATCTGCCTGTTTTCATTTAGTCATGCTATTCATGGAAACCCTTGTTTAGAAACTGGCGCGGACCATCCTTTCAAAAAAGGGGCAATTGCCATATGGATGTTCTCTGATTTAAATGATGCCACGCAAGAAAACAGCAGACTCAAAAAGAATGGAAACATTTCCTTCATTACCTTGCAAGGGGAAGAAGCCGATGCTTCCAAAATCCGGGGAGGGGATGGAGTAGTAGCAAAATTCAATGGTAGTTGTCTGATTGCAGGACAGGGAGCAGACAATGAGCTGAACTTCAACGGCAAATTTCTATCTATTTTGGCCAGAGTAAAAGCAAATCACATCACCGGCTACACCCCTATCCTAACAAAAGCAGGTAATGACCAAAGCCTCGCCTACAATGTAGCTTTCAATCCCCAAGGAAAAGACATTTATCTGGAAATATTATTGGGGAGTGATGATATCGCGGGAGCACACCTTTTAAAATATAAAATGCCCAAAGAGGAACTTACGCTATGGCACGATATCATTTTCCGTTTCAATGGAGAAATTTCAGAGTTGTATGTGGACGGACAGCTCCGGGATGATGAAATAACAGTAGGCGATATTCGCGACTGGAACCGACGTCCGCTAATGATTGGTGGTCAGTACAGGGATGGAGAAGGATACTCCGATAGTTTCAATGCTTCACCAGAATTTGTTTTCGACGGCTTAATCGATCACATCGGATTGTGGGATCGATATCTGTCCGACAAGGAGATCATGCAACTTTCAGGAGTACAGAATCTGAAGGATGGGCGACCTGAATATTATACAGAAGCTTATCGCCCACAGTTTCATTTCTCTGCCAAAAAGAACTGGCTGAATGACCCTAACGGTTTGGTTTATTACGACGGAGTATATCACATGTTCTTCCAATATATGCCGCCGCACCGCCCCGGAGCCTACAAAGACTGGGGGCATGCCATTAGCAGAGACTTGATTCATTGGGAACAGATTCCAAATCACATTACTCCGCATAAGGTGTGGGCAGGCTGCTGGTCCGGCTCTGCAGTAGTAGATGAACACAATGTAACCGGCTTCCAAAACGGAGATGAAAAACCGATCATCGCATTCATTACCAATGGTGGACATCCTAATGATGGCTTAGGGCCGATGTGTACTCAATGTATCGCCTATAGTACGGATGCCGGCAAAACCTTCACTTACTATGATAAGAACCCTGTCATACGAAACATTCACAATGCCAACCGTGACCCCAAAGTGGTATGGGACGCGAACTCCAAACAATGGATAATGTCTCTTTATATGGATAAAGAATGTGAATTCGGTCTGTTTGCTTCCAACAATCTAAAAGATTGGAGACAACTGTCGACTCTGACTCTCGACGGGGTAACAGAATGTCCCGGATTTCTACCTGTCCCGGCCGACGGAGACAATAACAATATCAAATGGCTATTCTTTGGTGCTAATGGCAAATATAAAATCGGTTCGTTCGACGGTACCCACTTCCAACCAGAAACAGAAATACTGGAAGGAGATTTTGGCAAGAACTTCTATGCAGCGATGACATGGAGTAATGTCCCCGACGGCAGATGTCTGCATTTAGCGTGGATGCCTACACGACGCTATCCGGACATGCCGTTTGAGCAACAAATGAACTTCCCGACAGAACTGACTCTGCGCACTACGCCAAATGGATTGAGAGTATACAGAATCCCTGTCCGGGAAATCAGTAATCTCTATGACCGACATGATAGATGGAAGAATAAAACGATTACGCCCGGTAATAATATATTAAGCAAATTGAAAGGCGACTTATACGATATGCAATTCGAATTCGACATGACTCAATCTTCTTCTTTCACG
>OLGJ01000120.1_pt1 | contig 59243 bp, 46 predicted proteins | sample 1605431 | NCBI WGS metagenome assembly OLGJ01 (sample SAMEA3888920, study PRJEB22519) | human gut metagenome | biome: human gut; feature: human-associated habitat; material: faeces | place: Denmark | collected 2009
ACACCGATTCTATTGTTTTATTTTTATTTATCGGTAAAAATTTACCGAAGTATTGATCTTATAATAGTAGGCTGTACCAAAATAAATCTTGGCTTCCTTTCGGTTGTTGAACTTCTTTCCAGTTGGCAAATGAATTATCATATCAATTCAAGCATTAGTAAGTTAATAAGCCAGTTTCTGCAATGAGATATAATAGGTAGTAACCTTTCCATTTTTCTTTCTCCTTGTTTTTAAATAGTTATTAATATTAGCCCATAATCCTATATGAACTCTGTTATCTTTTACTCCTTGCCTTAATGCTTTTTCTCTGATTTGTTCATTAGTAAATTCCTGCATTTTAGAAATATTGAATGGTTTATAAATGGAGAATCTCGGTAGTGGGATTATCTAGTGGAGGTAGTATAAAGATAGTTACTTTATAGGTGGGGAACTAATCATAAGTTCACTACTTATAAAAGATAGGTTTAACGGTATTTCAGATAATTCTGTAAGGGTAGGACAAAAGTGTAATGGGGTATAAAAAGAAGAACTTTATTTGTTTTTGTCCTACCTGTAATTATAATAGTTCTGCTCTGAGGAAATAACCTCGTTCCCGTTTTTTCCCGATTCTGCATGGAACTGTATCGAAGTAATGATTAATGGTTTCCCCACGGATGCTTTTATGAGGATGGATATTCAACATTTCAAAGATTCGGGTCAGTTCAGAAACTATCTGTGAACATTTGTATTTGTAGCCAGTTTTGAAACTGTTCTTTATCAGTTTGACTGTTGTATTGCCCTGCATCCGTTTTAGAATAATAGCTTCATTCATGCGTTTTTGGGAATAATTCATTTCTATGATTGAATCCAAGCCTAAAAGTTCGTATGCTTCTATTAATAAGGAATCAACTTTTTTCATTTCGTTTATAAAGTCCAAATCAAATTCAGATAGCGGTTCTTTCAGTTCGGATAGTATGGCTACCATTTTCTTGCGTTTCTCTTTGACTGTCATTTTAGAGCCTTGAAGTAATAGTTGATTAAAGTCCTTAAACTGATAGATATATCCTGTGCAGGATGGGCGGAACATGTAACAGGCATAATATAGAGATATGATTCTGTCACTGTCATGGTAACTGCCTGTTACCAGCTTGTCATTGGTATCATTATCAATGGCAAAATAGTTTTTCTTTCCATCTGGATAAAGCATCCTGTTGAATGGAAGTGAACGCATGGCTTCTCCGAAAGCATTCCTTTCCGTTTCGGATGCTGCACTGTTATATAATGTTCTGATTGTATTGTATGCGTGTTCCTGTGCTAACTGGTGTATTCTGATTTCTTCTGTAGTCATTATTGGTAGATTATAGTCTGTCGTATAAATATGTGTAAGTGTAGATAATCCGTTACGGAAACGACCTGCAATCTGTACACAATCCGTATGAATGTCAAGTATGGTATATGGTGATGCCTTTATATCAGTAAGCATTACAACATGTGGGGTATAATCCACTTCCAAGTCAAAAGCATTATAAAACCTGCTTGTGAAGAAATTGAACTTTCTCATTCTGTCAGATTTCCATTCATCATAGGCATTGTTGAATTCAAGTTCGTTCTTTAGCTTCTGTACACTTTTAGGTGCACAGAATATGGAGGATTCATTCTGGATTCTCAACTCTTTTATTAATGAATGGCTATAGTCAACCAAATTAATAAAGAAACATATTGGGGAATCATTATGTTGCTCCAGATAATCTTGGATGCTTTGCAGTGTATTGTTGGTATGAATTATTGTAATGTCCTGTTTATAATCATAATCAGCATCAATAGTGACAGTTCTGAAACCTTGTGCTTTGAAACGAGGGTCTGAGAATGCAATCGGTGTTGCCGAAACCAGAGCTTTCTGTTTAAAAAGGAAGAAATCATTCATAGGCAGAACTATGTTATCTCTATAATCCACATCTTTTACTAACAGATGGGATTCGTCCATCAAGCAAAAGAAATGGGAATAAAGGTCTATTCCTGCATTGTTGGCAGCCTGTTTGATTTTTGGAAAGCTTTCTGGAGTAGTCATCAGTTTGTGGTATTTGTATGGCTCTTGCAGATAATCGGTTATTTTATCGACTGAAACACCTTCGTAAACTCCGAACACTTTAAAGTCTTTGTCTGATTTTGCACATTTACCTTGAATGACAGGAACATTAGGCTCTATCAGTATAGAAGGTCTGGGAGAATGGATTTCCAGATAGGTAGCTCCAATGCCAGGAAATTTTTTGGCAAGATTAATGTTTGATTCTATTTGTGGCATTATATCGGATAGCTTCTGTCCTTTACTGATAATGTAGTGATTCATATATTGTTGGAGTTTAGATATTCTACGATAGGGTCTGTCAGTCTGATTCTGAAATAGATTTTCCCGAATTTGAAAACAGCTATAAGGTTTATGTATGGTTGGGTTTCTCTTAGAAAAGGAATCCTGTAGATTTTATGTTTCTTGTCAACTAATTCTTTAAGGACTGTAGTCTGGAAATCGGGTAATGATTCTTCTTGTGATGGAAAAACTCTGAAATCATCGGAGTTTCCAGTTCCCAGATAATTAATAATCCAGTTCCAAGATGCTGTATTTAACATGTATTTTAACCTTGACATATCTGAGTTACTTATCCAAGCGCAAGGAGTATCATCAACTCGGATTGACAGGTTTTTCTTTTGTTCCATCAGTTGTTTTACTTGCAGATGGGCTGTTTCATTATCGTATGCTGGGGGTAGTATAATGTTCATGCTATTATGTATTGATAAAAGGAGAGAGGTTTTACCCTCCCTCCCCAATTGGATTCGATTATGCTGTAAGAGCCTTGTTCAATAGTTCTTCAATGTGTTCATCCCTTTTAAGGTAGAAATGTATATCATAATGGAATCCGATAGAGAAAACAGCATGAAGAAATCTGTCACCGTTTGAGCTTATGAAATCATCTTCAATCTTTAAGTGATATGAGGATTCCATGAATTTTTCAAACATTTCCAGTTCAAAATTTGTCGAGGTTTCTTCTATTGTGTTGTTACCTTCCGTTTGGAATGCATGGATTGGTTTCAGGTCACTGCCCATTGCTGAAATGACCGCATTGATAAGTTCACCGTTTGCAATGGTTGTAAGTTCTTCTTTTATCAATCTGCCTTTCTTATCTCTATAAGTTAATGTAACTGTAATGGCTGGCTTTTCATTGAATGTCTTGAATCGTAAACGGATTTCTGTTGGGATTCTTAGCATACCGTTTAAGAATCTGGTTACAAATATTGTATCTATAGTGTTATTTACTAAAATCTGGTTCTCTGCAACTGCTTGTTTTAAAATATTAATTTCCATAATCTAATTATTTAAAATGTTATTAATTCATGAATCTGTAACTTGGCGCCTTATTGTTACTGATTACTTTGCAAAGGTGAGAACTTTTGGAAAGATTAAGGGAGAGTAAAATTTTGAGGATTTTGGTTCTCTCTTAACTTGCTTATCTTACAAGTCTTGTTCCTTTGACGCTACAAAGATGGAGAGATACCATAGGAAAATGAGAGAGTAAAAAATAAGGGAGATATTACTCTCCCTTAGATAAGTCGTTGATTATTAATATATATTGTAAATCTTGTTACGTGCTTTCCAGTTAAAATTTTTATTTTTGCTTAAATAACCCTTTAGAGTTGTTTTGTCATTTAGAAAATCTTCATTTTCTGATATTCCAGTGAGGTATATAAGTTGTGATATTAAAAATGTGATATTATAAGGACTTTTCTTGTTTGGGTTATAATGAGTATAAATATAGAGTGTTGTCCTAAAAAACTGTCGGAATATTTGGGCAAATAAACATATTCGTTTAGTTGAACTTAAAGTTGTTGGTTCTTTATCTGTATAATATCTTGTCATTTCTATATTATCATCCCAATTTTCATCAAGTAAATCTTTGGGTTCTAAAACGTCTTGATGTTTCTGACAACATGATAGTATAAATTTAATAGTATTAGGAGAATTAATTGTATGTACAGTTTTTCCGTTTACTTGTAAAGATAAGGTTAGTTCTTGTTTAAATATAATATGTTCGGTAAGAGGATTTGCTTTTGGATTATTCTCATATTTAGAGATGATTTCTGATAATTGTTTAATTTCATTGGCAGGTGTATTTTTATATTCATAGACTTGCCAGCTCAAACCGTTCACATAATCCCATATAAAAAGCAGAGCAAACCAGAATTTATCAACATCTATACCAAAGGCTGAAATGGCAGATTGTATTTCTTGATTGCTTTTATATTCCTTGTATGTAAGTGGTATTTCTATTAGTTTTTCATTGTATCTTTTTTTGAATATTTGTACAGCTTTACTCCCATCAAAAACTAAATCATCTATTACCATAGGTTTTGCAGGGTGTATTTTCATTGCGAAATCCCAAACATAATCCAATACTATATCTTCTTGAATTGTATCTAAATCATGGTAAACAGCATCTAAATTAGTAAACTTATCTATTGGTTGCATATTTTAAATCTATTGGTTATATGCAAATTTAAAAAAGAAAATCCCACTCACAAACACTGCAAGTGGGATAATCATAGTTTGTAAGGTTTAGTAGTTGGAATCTCCTGTAAATGTGTCCATGAGCTTATCCATCTGTTCACCTATGCACTTATCTATCAGTTTGGCATAATGGTTGGTCATTCTGGTATTGGTGTGACCAAGCATCTTAGAAACGACTTCCAGTGAGATATTATTAGCTAAAGTAACGGTGCTGGCGAATGTGTGGCGGCTTGTATGAAATGTGATTCGTTTCTTGATGTCACACAAGATAGCTATATCCTTTAGGTATTTGTTTATATCTGCTGGGTCTTGGATAGGAAGCAATTTCTCTCCACCTTTGTACTTATCCAGTATCAGTTTGGCGATAGGGAGTAGGGGGATGCGTGATAGAACTCCAGTCTTAACCCTGCGTTTCTTAATCCAAATTCTGCCTGTATTGTCCTTTTCAAAATGTTCTGGTGCTAAGGTTTTGATGTCAATGTAGCTCAATCCAGTGAAGCACCCAAAGAGGAACATATCTTTGGCTCTCTCCAGTCTGGGTAGGGGAGTGTCAAAGTTGATAATCTTTCTTAGTTCTTCTTCATCCAAGAAATCTATTTCTACGGGTTCACGTTCTATCTTATAAGTAATGAATGGATTGGTAGTCATATAGGAATTAGCTACTGCAAGGTTAATTATCTTTTTGAGTAGCTTTAGGTGTTTGGTAGATGAATTTTGAGCCATTCCTTTATCTATTCTTAGGAATGTATGAAAAGACTGGATAAAGTTCAGGTTCAGTTCTCGTAAGTATAAATCCTCTCTTTTGTATTTCTGCTGAATAAATTCTTTGAGTAATTTTACTGTATAAACAGAAATCCAATAGGTAGCTTTAGAAACTCCATTACCCACCAGCTTTTCCTGTTCTCTGTTATGTTCTTCAAAGACTTCAAACAGGCTTTTTTCGTTCAATGCTTCTACTTTATTTGCTACAGCTTCTTTTAGTAGCTCTGCTGTAATTAGGTAGCCCATTTGAAGTAGCTCAATTTCTTTCTAGTATATTTTGTTTCTTAGCTGTGTAAGGTAGCTGTTTACTAACTGAGCTTCTTCACTCTTACCTTTTACTAACTGTTTTTCTCTATTCCAGTCTGTAGAACGTGCATATTTACCTGTGCTGAAATAGATTCTTTTTCCGTTTGTGGAGATAGAAACCTCAATAGGTGATAAACCTTTTTTGTTTTGCTTACTTTCTCTCAATGAAAAGTAAACCATTGTACAATGTTTTTCCATATTAAAATGATTGTAAAATGGAGTATATCTCATTGTACTATAGTTGATTATATAAGTTTTTGCAGCCCATTTTTGAAAATGGCAAATTGGGCTGCAAATGGGCTGCAAAAATCACTTTTTTAGTGCTTAATTAAGTAACAATTGCTCTGCTTTGGGCTTGACTGTAATAACCTTTGGAGGAACCATATTTTAGGTTGTTATAGTATCATTTTTCTTCTTACTTGATAAGACAAGATAACCAAAAAGAAGGCTATTAGAATATCCCTAAACTATAATTTACGGCAAATAAAAAACTCCTGCAACCATTTAGATTACAGGAGTTTATATATTTGATTAAGTATAGATTACTTATTCAAAGCAGTAGCAACGTCAACTGCACAAGCTACTGTACAACCTACCATCGGGTTGTTACCGATACCCAGGAATCCCATCATTTCTACGTGAGCAGGAACTGATGAAGAACCAGCGAACTGAGCATCTGAGTGCATACGACCCATAGTGTCTGTCATACCGTAAGAAGCAGGACCAGCAGCCATGTTATCCGGGTGAAGTGTACGACCTGTACCACCACCTGATGCTACTGAGAAGTAAGGTTTACCTGCAAGAACACGTTCTTTCTTGTAAGTACCTGCAACCGGGTGCTGGAAACGAGTCGGGTTAGTAGAGTTACCTGTAATAGATACGTCTACACCTTCTTTCCACATGATAGCTACACCTTCGCGAACGTCGTCAGCTCCGTAGCATTTTACTTTTGCACGAGGACCGTCAGAGTAAGCGATTTCACGAACAACTTTCAGTTCACCAGTGTAATAGTCGAACTGAGTCTGAACGTATGTAAATCCGTTGATACGAGAGATGATCTGTGCAGCGTCTTTACCCAGACCGTTCAAGATACAACGCAGAGGTTCTTTACGTACTTTGTCTGCTTTTGCAGCGATTTTAATAGCACCTTCAGCAGCAGCGAATGATTCGTGACCAGCCAAGAATGCGAAACATTTAGTTTCTTCGCGCAGCAACATAGCAGCCAGGTTACCATGACCAAGACCTACCTTACGGTCGTCAGCAACAGAACCCGGGATACAGAATGACTGCAGACCAATACCGATAGCTTCAGCAGCTTCAGCAGCGTTTTTGCAACCTTTCTTCAATGCAATGGCACAACCTACAACGTAAGCCCATTTTGCATTTTCGAAGCAGATAGGCTGAGTTTCTTCACATGTCTTATAAGGATCAAGACCATATTGTTCGCAGATAGCGTTAGCTTCTTCGATGTCTTTGATACCGTTAGCGTTCAAAGCAGCAAGAATCTGTTTGATACGACGGTCCTGGCTTTCAAATTTTACTTCTCTAATCATAATGTTCTTTCCTCCTTATATTATTCCTGACGTGGGTCAATGTGTTTAACTGCGCCTTGTTCTGCTGTGAAGCGTCCGTAAGTACCTGTTACTTTCTTCAGTGCTTCATTTGCATCAGTGCCTTTCTTGATCTCATCCATGAATTTGCCCAGGTGAACGAATTCGTATCCGCAGATTTCATCGTTCTTGTCAAGAGCGATAGTCTTGATGTAACCTTCTGCCATTTCCAAATAACGAGGACCTTTAGCCAAAGTACCATACAAAGTACCTACCTGGCTACGCAGACCTTTACCCAAGTCTTCCAGACCAGCACCGATCATCAGACCGCCTTCAGAGAAAGCTGACTGAGTACGTCCGTATACAATCTGCAAGAACAATTCACGCATAGCTGTGTTGATAGCATCGCAAACCAAGTCAGTGTTCAAAGCTTCCAAAACTGTCTTACCCGGCAGGATTTCAGATGCCATAGCAGCAGAGTGAGTCATACCGGAGCAACCGATAGTTTCAACCAATGCTTCCTGGATAACACCTTCCTTAACGTTCAGAGTCAGTTTACAAGCACCCTGCTGAGGAGCACACCAACCAATACCGTGAGTCAAACCAGAGATATCTTTAATTTCTTTTGATTTAACCCATTTTCCTTCTTCAGGAATTGGAGCCGGACCATGATTAGGTCCTTTTTTTACAACACACATGTGTTCAACTTCGTGTGAATAAGTCATATTCTTTACGTTTTATTGGTAATAAAAAATAAGTATTTCGTAAACCGTGGATAAAAGAATTTCTTCTTTAATCCGAACGCAAAGTTAGTCGTTTTATTTCAGTTATGCAATGTACTTACCTAAACTTTTTATGGGCTTTTAATGATATTTTTTATGTATCTCTCTGTTTTGTAATCTCTACATGCCAAAAAGTTTTTCATCTTCCGGAAGAATGATTTATCTTTGCAGACAGATGTATAACCAAGAAACTGCACCATAAATGGTGGTTAATAATAAATAGGTATATGGAAGTGTGCGAAATAACAGTAACTGATGCTGCCTTGCGAAAAGGAGCGGAAGAGGGAATGGACGGCTTTTTGCAGGTTTTTATTGACAAATATCTGGAGGTAACCGGTGGTGAAATAAATATGGAAACCATGCCTTTGCTCAATGGCTGGCAACATTCTTTGCTGGGATATCATTTCTTCCGTCAGGAAGTGATGGAAGGTGGCTTTGTACAGCTGATCCAGAACGGATATGGACCTTATATTTTCGACAATCCTTTTGCAAAGGCGATGAGACTTTTTGGTGCCAAGGATTTCTCAAAACTGCTTTATGAGGCAAAAAAGATCTATGATGCAAATCGGGAAGATCTGGAGCGAGATTGTACGGATGATGAATTTATGGCAAAATATGAAAAATATGAGGCTTTTGACGATTTGGAAGAATCATATATGGATATGGAAGAAATAGTTACGGCAAAGATTGCAGAGTATGTTGATGAGCATCTGGATCAGTTTGCGAAGATTGTAGAATGATAACAGATGTTAAATAGATAATACTGATGCAGTCTTTGAAGGAGGTAATCATTTATCTGAGTGAATAAAAGAAAAAATTAATGCTAATAAAATAATGAAATGATTATGAAAAAAACGGGATTGGCAGTATTTTTTGCTGCATTGATGAGTGTATTAGGATTGACTTCGTGCCTGAATGGAGACGGAGATACTTCCGGAGTTGGACAGGCATGGGTAAAGGTTTCCGGTTTTCCTGGATTTTATACGTTTACGACGGCTGATGGATATACGATTAATCCAACCAATCAGAGTGTATTGACTTCTGAACTCGGTGCTGATTATGCATATTTGATTTATCAGTATGATGAAACCAGTCTGGTAGAAGGTTCCAAGGAAATGAATGTTGCTTTGACCGGATGTATGCCGATTAAGACGGCTAATGCTTATTCGTCGGTAGAGCAGATGGATTCATTGTATGCCAATGCTCCTCTTTCTTCCGTAAGCGAACAGACTGGTCCTCTGTTCTGGGATAAAGAAAATGTTTTTGTTCCGATCAGTTATTATATCACTCAGACTTCTGATGATACGGCTAAGAATACAGAGTTGAACAAGCATAATTTCCAGATTTATTATGATGTGAACGGAGGAAGTGATACAGAATTGGTACTGAAACTTCGTCACAATGTTGCTGATCCTGACAATAACTCAAAACGTCTTGTTTCTGTATGGGAATATAAACATTTCAATCTGGCTCAAGCTTTGAACGCTTTTTCAATGGCTAAAGGCAGACAGCCTTCTACAATCTCAATTGAATATGAAAAAGGATATTCTGGCGATTATACAGCTGGAAACATTCAGTTGACAAAGCATTCTATCGATTATCAGAGTATCCTGGATGCGTTGAATAGTTCTCAGAAATAACTAGGTGTAAAAACATTCAGAAAGAGGCTGGACTTAAGGATGAGTTCAGTCTCTTTTTTTATGGAGATATCATTCTTTTTTTATACATTTGCGATTCATTTGATTATTAACGTAAAAAAAGAAACATTGAATTATAAAGATTTATTTCAAAAAGTCATATCCCTTTTGTCTGCTCCAGGAAAGGCATGGGATGAGATCGAGCAGCGGTCTGAAGGACGGGCTGTCATGACTTCCTTTGTTTATCCGTTGATTGGCTTGTGTGGCTTGTCAGAGTTTGTGGGAAGCTTTATTGGAAAAGATTTGGATCCGGAACTTTTTCAGGTTGCGCTTACGCGGTGCTGTGCGGTTGCCGTAGCCTTGTTCGGTGGTTTCTTTTTGGCGGTTTATTTGCTGGAGAAACTGGGAGAACACTGGCTGGTCCGTTTTGAGTCACATGAGCGGATGATGGTCTTTGTCGGCTATTCACTGGTCGTTACTTTTGTTTTGGATATTATTAGCGGGCTTTTCTCGATAGCCGTGCTCCACTGGATTCTTCAGGTATATACCTTATTTATTGTATTTGAGGGTGCACGACGGTTAATGAAAGTGGAAGAGTCCCGATTGACCGGTTACACGGTTATAGCCACTATTATTATCCTCCTGTGTCCGACGCTGATTGAATTTATATTTAATAAATTGTCTGTTATATTGAACTGATGAAAACAACTGCTTCTACTAATATTAATATCAAGAACAAGCGTGCCTCTTTCGATTACGAATTCATTGACACGTATACGGCAGGTATCGTCTTGACCGGTACTGAGATAAAGTCTATCCGACAGGGAAAAGCCAGTCTGGTGGACACGTTCTGTTTCTTCTCACGGGGAGAGTTGTGGGTGAAGAATATGCATATTGCTGAATATTTCTACGGATCATATAACAATCATGCTGCCCGTCGTGACCGGAAATTGCTTCTCACCAAAAAAGAGTTGAGGAAATTGCAACGCACATCGGATGAACCTGGTTTTACAATTGTTCCGACCCGTCTCTTTATCAATGAAAGAGGATTGGCCAAGGTGGTCATTGCTCTGGCTAAAGGAAAGAAGCAGTATGACAAGCGTCAGACTTTGAAAGAGAAGGAAGACAGGCGTATGATGGACAGAATGTTTAAAAGATAATACATGCAGAATCTGATAAAGGAACGTATCCTGGTGCTTGACGGCGCAATGGGTACGATGATACAACAATACAACTTGACGGAAGCGGATTTCCGTGGCGAACGTTTTCAGGATATTCCCGGACAATTAAAAGGAAACAATGACCTGTTGTGCCTGACACGTCCCGATGTTATAGAGGAAATCCATCGGAAATATCTTGAAGCTGGTGCTGATATTATTGAAACCAATACATTCAATGCAACTTCGGTGTCAATGGCTGATTATCATATGCAGCCTTATTGTCGGGAAATCAATCTGGCGGCAGCACGTCTGGCGCGGAAGATTGCGGATGAATATACATCTCGCAACCCTCAGAAGCCTCGTTTTGTAGCGGGTTCCGTAGGGCCTACCAATAAGACCTGTTCGATGAGTCCGGATGTCAATGATCCGGCTTTTCGTGCCTTGACCTTCGATGTACTTGAAGCGGCATATATTGAACAGATGGAGGCCTTGTTGGAAGGAGGGGTAGATGCCATTCTGATTGAAACTATTTTTGATACACTGAATGCAAAGGCGGCTATCCGTGCGGCAGAGCTTTCCATGCAGAAGACAGGAAGAAAAGTTCCTTTGATGCTTTCCGTCACCGTTTCTGATGTGGCGGGACGAACTTTGTCAGGACAGACTTTGGATGCTTTTCTGGCTTCCGTCCAGCATGCAGATATTTTTTCTATCGGTTTGAACTGTTCATTCGGTGCCAAACAATTGAAACCTTTCCTGGAACAACTGGCCCGGCGTGCACCTTATTATATTAGTGCTTATCCGAATGCCGGACTTCCGAACAGTCTGGGACAATACGACCAGACTCCTGAAGACATGGCGGCTGAGGTGAAAGAATATATTGATGAGGGGCTGGTAAACATCATCGGAGGATGTTGTGGTACTACCGAAGCCTATATTGCCCGTTACCAGGATTTGCTGGCAGGAGCTGTTCCGCATAAACCGGCAACGCCTTCTCCGTATTTATGGTTGTCGGGTTTGGAATTGCTTGAAGTCACGCCGGAAATAAACTTTGTGAATGTAGGCGAACGATGCAATGTGGCCGGTTCTCGTAAATTTCTCCGGTTGATTAATGAGAAAAAGTATGACGAAGCGCTTTCCATTGCCCGTCAGCAAGTAGAAGACGGTGCGCAGATTATTGATGTGAACATGGATGACGGCTTGCTGGATGCGGCAGCCGAGATGACCACCTTCTTGAATCTGGTTGCTTCGGAACCTGATATTGCCCGTGTACCCGTGATGATTGATTCTTCGAAATGGGATGTCATTCTTGCGGGACTGAAATGTATGCAGGGTAAGTGTGTCGTTAATTCCATTTCCTTGAAAGAAGGGGAAGAAGTCTTTATCGAGCATGCCCGTATGGTGAAACAATACGGGGCTGCCGTGATTGTGATGGCCTTTGATGAAAAGGGGCAGGCGGATACTTTTGCCCGTAAGATTGAGGTTTGTGAACGGGCTTATCGCATTCTGACCGGGAAAGTGGGCTTCCGTCCTCAGGATATTATCTTCGATCCCAATGTTCTGGCTGTAGCCACGGGAATTGAAGAGCATAACAATTATGCCGTTGACTTCATCCAGGCGGCAGGATGGATCCGCCGGAATCTTCCGGGAGCACATGTGAGTGGCGGAGTGAGCAACCTGTCGTTCTCGTTCCGCGGAAATAATTATATTCGTGAAGCCATGCATGCGGTTTTCCTTTACCACGCTATCCGCGAGGGAATGGATATGGGAATTGTAAATCCGGCTTCATCCGTACTCTATACGGATATTCCGGCTGATATTCTGGAGCGCATTGAGGATGTGGTACTCAACCGCAGACCGGATGCGGCAGAACGTCTGATTGAAACGGCAGAACGTCTCAAGGCCGAAAAAGAAGGTACGTCCGGACAGACTTCTGCTACGTCTCATTTGTCCTGGCGGGAAGGAACGACGGTGGAAGAACGTTTGCAATATGCTTTGGTAAAAGGAATCGGAGATTATTTGGATGAAGACCTGCATGAAGCATTGAAACACTATCCGAATGCCGTGAGTATTATTGAAGGGCCTTTGATGGCAGGAATGAACCATGTGGGTGACTTGTTCGGTTCGGGTAAAATGTTTTTGCCGCAGGTTGTCAAGACGGCACGTACCATGAAGCGTGCGGTGGCTATTCTGCAACCTTATATTGAGGCTGAAAAAACAGAAGGCCATAGTGCCGGAAAAGTATTGCTGGCTACGGTGAAAGGAGATGTACACGATATCGGTAAGAATATTGTCGGAGTAGTCATGGCTTGCAATGGTTATGAAATTATTGACCTGGGCGTGATGGTTCCGGCTGAACGTATCATTGAAACGGCAGTTCGGGAAAAAGTAGATATTATCGGTTTGAGCGGACTGATTACTCCTTCACTGGAGGAGATGGTTCATGTGGTGAGCGAACTGGAACGTGCCGGACTGGATATTCCGGTGATGATTGGTGGTGCAACGACCTCCAAATTGCATACGGCATTAAAGATTGCTCCGGTCTATCATGCACCGGTTGTTTATATGAAGGATGCTTCGCTTAATGCACCGATAGCTTCCCGCCTGATGAATTTTGACCTTCGGGCATCGTTTGCTGAGGAGCTGGAAGATGAGTATGAACGCCTTCGGGAGACCAGCCAGACACGTCAGGTGAAGACGGTTTCCTTGTCGGAAGCTCAGAAAAATAAGCTGGATCTTTGGAGTGAGAAATAAGATCCATAGTCTGTTTCGCGAATTTAGGATTATACTTCCCCTTGTCACGGATAAAAGGTGGCAAGGGGAAGTTTTTTTTATGTCAGATGGAATGTATGTGTAGGAAAATATGTTTAAGAAAAGCATTTAATCTATATTAACTATGAATCTTAGTTATAAAACTAATAAATATAGTTCTTTGTGAAAAATCCGGGTATATATTGGAGAGTTTGTCCGGATAAACGATGTTTCATTAAGAATAATAGATATGAGAAGGCTTGTTTTTTATGGCTGTTTTTTCCTGTTGGTATGGAATGTATCTTTGATTTATGCACAGGACAAGGAAATCGTTCGCCAGGCTTTAGCCTGCAAAGATTATGACCGGGTTATTGAAGAAACCAATCGGGCCGATACGTTGGATGCAGAATGCCGCGAGTGGCGTTTGCAGGCGTTCCGGGCTTTGGGACGCTGGACGGACGTACGTAATTTGCTGGAAGAAGCGCTGGCCGCTGATACGACTCAGGCCGGAGTATATGCTGATCTGGCTGATTGTTACCGCCAGCAGGGAAATGTCCGGAAAGCTTCCGGACTTTATGCCCATGCGGTGCGTATGGCTCCGGAAGTGGACTATTTGCGCCGGCGTTATGTGCAGAGCCTGCTTTCCTTGGAAGACTATGCACAGGTCCGGAAGGCCTGTCATGACTGGCTTTCCCATGACTCGCTTTCGGCAGAAGCCTATCGTTTTCTGGGGCAGAGCTTCGAAGCGGTTGACAGTCTGGTTCCTGCCTTTTTAGGTTACCGGGCGGCATATCGTCTGGATTCTCTCGATGCACAGACGGTAGCGCATGTAGCCAATATCTTCAACAGTAGCGAGCAATATGAAGACGCTCTCGAAGTGACAGAAAAATACCGTCTGACGGATACGACCAGTCTTGATGTGAACCGGCAGAACGCAAAGGCTTATTGTTTGCTGGAACGATATCCGGAAGCCATTCGGCGTTATGAGGCCTTGAAGCAGGCAGGCGACCGTTCGTTTCTTACTTATTATTATCTGGGAGTTTCTTATTACGGGGACAATTGGTTTTATGGGGCTTACGATAATCTGAAAGAAGCTTTGAAGAAAGCTCCTCCTTCACCGGCCAATATCCATACGCTGGTTTACTTTGCCCGGGCGGCTTCCCGTACTTCCTGGAAAGATGAAGGAGTGAAGGCCATGGAAAAAGCAATGGAATATCTGTTGCCTGCGGATAGCTTGAAAGGAGTGATGTATGGAACACTGGCAGAATGCTATGAATTGAACCGGGATAGCGAGGGGCAGATACGTGCGCTGAAGAAACGGTACGAATGTATGCCGAACCGGGTTTTGCTTTATCGCATCGGCATGTGTTATTACTGGCGAAAGGACTGGGACAATGCCATTCAATATTTGCGCCGTTATATGGCAGAAGTGCCCGAGAAAGAACGCGAAGCTCGGGATGAAAAGGGAAATCTCAAAAAGGATACCAAAACCTATTATCAGAATGCGGAGGACTATATAAAGAAGATCGAAGAAGAGCGTTTCTTCGAGGGGAAGAAATAGCTCTTCTTGTTTATCCTTGTCAGAGGGAGGCCAGGAACTCTTCTGCTTGTGTCAGGGTTTCGGGCTTCCCGATGTCGATGAGGCGCAATGTATCGGTCAGACGGCCTCCGATACGGGCTTCGTGGCAAGTCTGGAGGTAAAAGTCCATAATCGAAAATTTGCCGGTCCACCGTTCGTCCATGTAATGGAACAGGGAAGGAGAGATCACATGAATGCCGCTGAATGCATATTCGCGGTGATGTTCCGGATTGTATGCGAAGCCTTCGGGCTTGGTTTGCAGGGTATCTTTGTTGATCCATCCGCAGAGGCGTTTTTCATCGTCGAACAGAAGATAGCGGATCGTTTTCCGTCGGCTGGCCAGCAGGGTAGCATCATTTCCGCTTTGCCGGTGATATTCATACAAGGCTTTCAGGTCAGTATCTGAAAGAATATCCACGTTGTGTACCAGAAAAGGCTCGTTTCCGCGGAAGAAGGGTTCTGCTTTCCGGATTCCGCCTCCCGTATCGAGCAGGCAGTCACGTTCGTCACTGATATGGATGGTCAGTCCGAAATTCTGGTTTGCCCGAAGAAAATCAAGGATCTGTTCACCGAAATGATGAATGTTGATCACCAGTTCGTTGAATCCTGCCGCTTTCAGTTTCAGGATTACGTGCTCCAGCATGGGGCGTCCGGCCACGGGCACCAGTGCCTTGGGCATATGGTCGGTGAGAGGTTTCAGGCGGGTTCCGAGACCCGCCGCAAAGATCATGGCTTTCATGAGTGAAGAATTTGTCAGGGTTCGAAAGTTTCTCTTATCTGTTGTTCCCGGTGAATCAGTTCCACCCGGATGCCGTATTTCCGGTGCAGATGTTCGGCTGTATGCTGGGCAGAATAGACAGAACGGTGTTGTCCGCCCGTACATCCGAAACAAACCTGGAGATGAGTAAACCCTCTTTCCAGATAGCGTTCCACATGAGCATCCACCAGCGCATCGGTATGTTCCAGAAAACGGAGAATCTCACCGTCCTCTTCCAGAAAACGGATCACGGGCTCGTCTCTTCCGGTCAATGGCTTGTAACGGTCATACCGGCCGGGATTATGTACGCCCCGGCAATCGAATACATATCCGCCTCCATTTTCCGAAGGATCTTCCGGAATGCCTTTGCGGTAGGAGAAACTCATCACCCGCACGGTCAGTTTCCGGCGGTTGCATGCCGCGGCGAATTGTTTTTGTCCGGCCATGGTTTTCAGTACCTTACAGAGGTAGGGATATTCCGGATAAGGTTCTTCCAGCAAGGCCTGAAGATTGGCAATGGCATAAGGAATGCTTTCCAGAAAATGAGGTTTCTGTTCGAAGTAACCTCTGAATCCGTAGGCTCCCAGTACCTGGAGGGTGCGGAAAAGTACAAACAGGCGGAGCTGGTTTTCAAAATCTGCGGCATCCATCGGGCAATAAGCTTGAAAAGCCTGGCGATACACTTCAGCCAGTTTCCGGCGAAGATTGTCGGGAAAGTTGGCCTTGGCCTGCCAGAGGAAGGAAGCAACGTCATAGAGCACCGGCCCGCGACGTCCGCCCTGAAAGTCGATGAAGCGGGGAGATTCCTGACTGATCATCACGTTGCGGCTCTGGAAATCGCGGTACATGAAAGCACGGGGAGAAGCCTGAGCGAGTGTGTCGGCCATCCGTTCGAAGTCATCTTCCAGCCGGTCTTCCTGAAACTCCGTCCCGGTGGCTTTCAGAAAGCAGTATTTAAAATAGTTCAAGTCCCAGAGTGCACTCCGCCGGTTGAATTCAGGTTGCGGATAACACTTCCCGAAGTCCATGCCTTCCGCTCCTTCAAACTGGAAGCGGGCGAGATCCTGCATCGTCCGTGTCAGAAGCTTTAAGGTCGGTTCGTCAAAATCTTGTCCCCGGCGGTTCTTGATCAGATCGAACAATTGCGTATTCCCCAGATCTTCCTGAAGATATGCGTTCTGGTCGTCGGATACGGCAAATACTCTCGGAACGGGCAGGCCTTTGTGGTGGAAATGGGAAGCCATGTAGAGGAATGTCCGGTTTTCTTCCACGGAAGTACCGATGACTCCGATCAGGGTTTGTTCTCCTTTCAGACGGAAATAGCGGCGGTTGGAGCCAGCCCCGGGAAGGGGTTCGATGGCTTCGGGAGCTTTTCCGGTGAAGGTCTTGTATAGAGTTTCCAGTATGTCGGTATTCATGAGTTCTTTTTTGTAAGATTTATTTAAAACATTTCAAAAGTACAATACTTTTTCCGAATTTGCTTACTTTTGCATGGAATTTTAAAATGGTATGACTATGTTTATGAATGTAAGGAAACTGATTCTGGCAGGAGCCGCTTCGTTGCTTGTTGTGGCTTGTGCGCAGGAGAAAAAAGAAGGTTATGTGATTGAAGGCGAAATAGCCGGTATCCAGACTGGTACCGTTTATCTGAAATGTTATCGGAACGGAGCCTTTGAAGAGGTGGATTCGGCCGCCATTGAGAATGGAAAGTTTACGTTCAAGGGTACCTCCGACGAACCGTTGGCATATGCTCTTACTACAGTGAAGGAGAACAAGCGTCCGCAGGTATTTTTTCTGAGCAATGAAAGTGTGCAGGTGAAACTGGACGAGATGCAGAAACAACTCCAGGTATCCGGATCTCCGGAACAGGATCTTTATGCACAATATGAGGGCCGGGTAAGTGAAGATGCGGCGTTGATGGACAGCCTGTTTGCCCGTCATTCCGATTCCCCCGTCAGTGCTTATTTGTTTGTACGCAATCTGCTTTCGCGTCTGGACTATGCTTCGGTGAAGGCTTACCGCGACCGGCTGGATGCTTCGCTGGAAGGAACGGAGTATGTGCGTCAGATTGATACCCAGCTTGCTTTGCTGTCCCGTCTTCAGGTAGGTGCTGAGGCTCCTGATTTTACGTTGCCCGATGCGGAAGGAAACGATGTCCGTTTGTCATCGTTCCGTGGAAAATATGTACTGATTGACTTCTGGGCATCCTGGTGTCCCGATTGCCGGAAGGAAAATCCGGTCATCGTGAAGGCATGGAATCAGTTCAAGGATAAGAATTTTACGATTCTCGGTGTGTCACTCGACCGCAAGAAGGAACCGTGGCTTCAGGCCATCGAAAAAGACGGACTGACCTGGACTCATGTCTGTGACTTCAAGGATTGGAACTCGGACGTGGCAAAGATGTATGCCGTAAAGTGGATTCCGAAGAGTTTCCTGCTTGATCCGGAAGGAAAGATTGTAGCCAGCGGGCTGGAAGGAGATGCGCTTCTGGATAAGTTGCAGGAAGTCCTGAAATAAAGAGGAAGGAACGGGCCGGACCGGCAGGAGATATCCTGAAAAAAGCCCGTGAACTTTTTAAAAAAGAATTCGGCGTGTTGATGAAAACGTTTCGGCGTTTGGATCAACACGCCGAAGCGTTTTTATTCTCTCATTTTCTCGGCCAGATACTGTCCCGTATACGAGGCGGCACATCGGGCGACTTCTTCCGGTGTACCGGCCACGACAAGATTACCGCCCTGATCTCCTCCTTCCGGTCCCAGATCGATGACATAGTCGGCACACTTGATGACGTCCATGTTGTGTTCGATAATCACGACGGTATGTCCGCGGCTGATCAGCGCATCGAATGCCTCGAGCAGTTTCTTGATGTCGTGGAAATGAAGTCCGGTAGTCGGCTCATCGAACACGAAAATGGTTGGTTGTGCCTTTTCGATGCTCAGGAAATAAGCCAGCTTGACACGCTGGTTTTCACCACCTGAAAGAGTGGATGACGACTGGCCCAGCTTGATGTATCCCAATCCCACTTCCTGCAGGGGCTCCAGGCGTTTCACGATCTTCTTCTGGTTGTGCTGGGTGAAGAACTCAACGGCCTGGTTGACCGTCATCTCAAGTATATCGTAAATGTTCTTTCCTTCGAATTTCACTTCCAGGGTATCGCTCTTGAAACGTTTGCCGTGACAGGACTCACATTCCAGTACCAGGTCGGCCATGAATTGCATCTCTACGGTCACCGTACCTTCTCCCTTACACTCTTCGCACCGTCCGCCTTCGGTATTGAATGAAAAATAGCCGGCGGTATAACCCATCTGTTTAGCCAGAGGCTGTTCCGCAAAGAGTTTCCGGATCTCGTCGTACGCCTTCACGTAAGTCACGGGATTGCTTCGGGAAGATTTTCCGATCGGGTTCTGATCAACAAATTCAATGTCGTTCACCATCTTGATATCACCTTCCAGGGAGATGAATTCGCCCGGACGGTCACTGGCCTCACTATATTCGCGCTTGAGGGCCTTGTAGAAAATGTCACGTACCAGCGTACTTTTACCCGAACCGCTGACTCCCGTAACGACGGTCATGACGTTGAGCGGGAAACGGACATCAATTCCTTTCAGATTGTTTTCGCGGGCTCCCTTGATCTCGATGAAGTTGTTCCAGGAACGGTGTGTTGCCGGTAGCGGAATGGTTTCTTCACCCAGCAGGTAGCGGACGGTGTAACTGTTGCTTCCTTTCTTCAGGTCTTTCATGTCGCCCTGGTAGACGATTTCTCCACCCAGGCGTCCTGCTTTCGGACCGATGTCGATGATGTAGTCGGCCGCCCGGATGATTTCCTCATCGTGTTCCACGACGACAACCGTATTCCCGAGTTGTTGTAACTGGCGCAACACTTTGATCAGCTTGTCGGTATCCCGGCTATGCAGGCCGATGCTGGGTTCGTCGAGGATGTAGAGCGAACCGACCAGACTGCTTCCCAGAGAGGTGGCCAGATTGATGCGCTGGCTTTCTCCTCCCGAGAGCGAATTGCTCAGACGGTTGAGTGTCAGGTATCCCAGGCCAACGTCGGTCAGGAAGTTGAGCCGGTTGTTTATTTCATTCAGCAGACGCTTGGCGATGGCCTGATCGTGTTCGTCGAGCGTCAGGGTGCGGAAGAATTCCTTGAGACGGTAGACCGGCATTTCTACGAGCTCGGTAATGTTTCGTCCGCCCACCTTGATATAGTTGGCTTCTTTCTTCAGGCGTCCTCCGTGACAGGTCGGGCAGACGGTTTTTCCCCGGTAACGGGCGAGCATGACCCGGTACTGGATCTTGTACTGGTTTTCTTCAAGCATTTTGAAGAACGAGTCGATGCATACCTTTTCGCGCGGTCCGTGCCAGAGATAATCCTTCTGCTCCTGAGTCAGTTCATAGTAAGGAGTGAAGATCGGGAAGTCATGTGCCGGAGCTTCCCGCAGGAATTCGGAAAGCCATTCGCCCATTTTCTCTCCCCGCCAGCAGATAACGGCTCCGTCGTAGACACTCAGGGCGCGGTTGGGGATGACGAGATGTTCATCAATGCCAATGATTTTTCCGAAGCCTTCGCAGGTGGGGCAGGCTCCGATCGGCGAATTGAATGAAAACATCTGGTCGCTGGGTTCCTCGAACTTGATGCCGTCCGCTTCAAACTTGGTGCTGAAACGATGAAGCTGAGTCTGTCCGTCGGGCAGGTAGAAGCGCAGGAGACAGGCTCCGTCGCCTTCATACATGGCCGTTTCGGCGGAGTCGGTCAGACGGCTGACGGCATCCTTTGTGTCGTCACAACTCATGCGGTCCACCAGCAGGTAGATCTGGTCATCGGGCTGATAGGTATATTCTTCGATGCGGATCATTTCTCCGTTTACTTCCAGACGGGTGAACCCCTGCTTCATGTCCATGTCAATCTGTTCGGCTACGGTACGTCCTTCGCGCGGAAGAATCGGAGTGAGTACGGTGTAGCGGGTTCCTTTCGGATAGGAGAGCATGCAATGGACGATATCCTCCGGGCTGTCTTTCTTCACCAGTTGTCCGCTTACGGGCGAATAGGTTTTTCCGATACGGGCAAACAGCAGGCGCAGATACTCGTAGATTTCGGTGGAGGTTCCGACGGTGGAACGCGGGTTCCGGCTCACTACCTTCTGTTCGATGGCAATGGCGGGCGGAATGCCTTTGATAAAGTCACATTCGGGCTTGCTCATTCTTCCGAGGAACTGGCGGGCATACGAGGAAAGGCTTTCCACATAGCGCCGTTGTCCTTCGGCATAGAGCGTGTCGAACGCCAGCGAGGATTTCCCCGAGCCCGACAATCCGGTGATAACCACCAGCTTGTTGCGCGGGATATCTACGTCAATGTTTTTCAGGTTGTTGACTTTAGCTCCTTTGATGGATATATAGTTACTTTCAGCCATGTTCGTTTTTCGTTTAGATGAGTGTACAAAGATAGCGATTTTTGGCTATCTTTGCGGCTCGAAGCAATCGAAATCGACAACAAATGCTAAATATGAAATTAAGAATCTTACTTGTAGTCTTGATGACATGGATGGGGGCCTTCTGCCTGTCGGCCCAGTCCCGATATCCCAAGCGTGAATTCCGCGGAGCGTGGATACAATGTGTGAACGGCCAGTTCCAGGGTATGCCGACCCAGAAAATGAAGCAGACACTGATCAGTCAGCTCGATAATCTGAAGGGTGCCGGAATCAATGCCATAATCTTTCAGGTGCGTGCCGAGGCCGATGCCTTGTACCGTTCCAGCTACGAGCCCTGGAGCCGTTTTCTGACGGGTGTTCAGGGAAAAGCCCCGCAACCCATGTGGGATCCTCTCCAGTTTATGGTGGAAGAATGTCACAAGCGCGGCATGGAGCTGCATGCCTGGATCAATCCTTACCGGGCACAGACCAAGGGAACGACGGCTCTTTCGCCCATGCATCCTTATAACCGCTATCCGGAACTTTTTGTCCGCTATGCCGGCCAGCTTTATTTTGATCCGGGATATCCTGAATCGCGGAAATACATTTGCAAGATTGTACGTGACATCGTGACGCGTTATGATATTGATGCCATTCATATGGATGATTATTTCTATCCTTATCCGAATCCGGGCGAGGAATTTCCGGATGAAGTAAGTTTCGCGGCTTACGGAAGAGGATTTACAAACCGTGCCGACTGGCGCCGTGACAATGTGAACGTACTGATCAAGGAAATTCACGAAACGGTACGCGCCTGCAAGCCGTGGGTGAAGTTTGGGGTATCGCCTTTCGGTATTTACCGCAACCAGAAGAATGATCCGAACGGAAGTGCAACCCGCGGACTCCAGAACTATGATGATTTGTATGCCGATGTCCTGTTGTGGGTGAACAACGGATGGGTGGACTATAACATTCCGCAGATCTATTGGGAAATCGGACATCCGGCGGCCGATTATGATACGCTTATCCGCTGGTGGGCGAAACATTCGGCAGCCCGTCCTCTCTTTATCGGACAGGATGTGGTACGCACCGTGACGAAAGCCGACCTTCAGAATCCCCAGCAAAGCCAGATTCCGGCCAAGTATCGTTTGCAACGTTCGTTGCCTACGGTTCAGGGAAGTTGCCAGTGGTATGCGGCCGCCGTGGTGGAGAACCGCGGACATTACCGTGATCTGCTGGTGAGCGAATACCACAAGTATCCGGCGCTGATTCCGGTTTCACCCTTCATGGACGACAAGGCACCGGGTAAAGTGAAGAAACTGAAGCCTGTCTGGACGGAAGACGGCTACATCCTGTTCTGGACTGAACCGAAAGCCAAGACGGAAATGGATAAGGCTGTTCAGTATGTCATATACCGTTTTAACAACAAGGAAAAGGTAGATTTGCATGATCCGTCTCATATTGTTGCCATTACGCGCGACAATTTCTACAAACTTCCTTACGAGAGCGGTGACGTGAAGTATCAGTATGTGGTGACGGCACTCGACCGCCTGCATAATGAGTCGAAAGCCGTAAAGAAGAAAGTCAAACTCTGATTCGCTTCACCATGGAGAATGATGATAGGAAATGGGAGATTCTCCAGAGCGAGTATCTCATCAGGCGCCCCTGGCTTACGGCACGACGTGACCGGGTGCGCCTGCCCAATGGGGTGATCAACGACGAATATTATGTCCTTGAATACCCCGACTGGGTCAATGTGATTGCCATTACGAAAGAAGGAGATTTCCTGATGGAACGCCAGTACCGGCACGGTCTGCAATGGACGGGTTATGAACTTTGTGCCGGAGTGTGCGAGGCTGGTGAAGATCCGCTGGAATCTGCCCGCCGCGAGCTTTATGAAGAAACAGGTTATGCCGGAGGGGAATGGGTAAAGCACATGACGATTTCCGCAAACACGAGTACCATGACGAATCTTTGTCATTGCTTTGTGGCAACGGGAGTGGAGCGTGTATCCGGCCAGCATCTGGAAGAAACGGAGGATATTTCGGTTCATCTCCTTTCGGTGGACGAGGTACGCCGCCTGCTTACGGGCAATGAGATCCGCCAGGCGCTGATGGCTGCTCCTTTATGGAAATACTTTGCAGAGCATCATTTGCTGTAAAATAAGACAGGGGCGGAGCATAATGTTCCGTCCTGTGTTATTTGAATAAAATAGAAGGGGGTAGTGGAGCATACCGGACTCGAACCGGTCACCTCGACACTGCCAGTGTCGCGCTCTAGCCAGATGAGCTAATGCCCCTTGTCTGAATTTCTTCGCGAAGATAAGACATGAATCGATTTCCGGCAATGATTCCTGCTTTTTTCTTTTCTTGTGAAACAATATTTAACAAAACTAAAAGTTATGGATATACAGATTCGAAAAGCCCTGCCGGCTGATCTGGACGTATTGATGGATATCTTTGAGGTGGCACGCCGTTTCATGCAGGTCACCGGCAATCCGAACCAGTGGATCAACGGTTATCCCGGACGGGAACTGATGGAGCGTGAAGTGGAAGCCGGACATTGCTTTGTGTGCATCGATGACCGGCAGGAAATCATCGGTACTTTTTGCTTTATTTTGGGTGAAGATCCCACCTACGCTTACATTGAGGACGGCTCCTGGCCCGATCAGGAACCTTATGGAGTGATTCACCGGCTGGCTTCCCGGGGCACTTGTCCGGGAGTGGCTGAGGCTTGCGTCCGCTGGTGTGCCGGTCAGGGAGTCCATCTTCGGGCAGATACTCATGCCGATAACCGCGTCATGCAGCATATTCTGGAGAAGCAGGGCTTCGTAAGATGCGGAATTATCTATGTGGCCAACGGTACTCCGCGCATTGCTTATCAGCGCGGATAGGATCATTTTTCTAAATAAGTCTTAATTGGTAAATATTTTCCGCCGGAAATTTTTTCTAATTGCAATAATTTATTTCCTTTGCAAAAAGTTTCCATTAGAAATTAAATATTTATCAAGATAGATTATGAAATACGTCATTATTGGAGGGGTGGCCGGTGGAGCCACGGCGGCGGCACGCATCCGTCGCAATACGGAAAAGGCAGAAATCATTCTGTTTGAACGGGGTGAATACATTTCGTATGCCAATTGCGGATTACCTTATTATATAGGAGGTGTTATTGAGGAGCGGGAGCGTTTGTTTGTCCAGACTCCCGAAGCCTTCGGCAAGCGTTTCAACATCGATGTACGTACCCGTTCGGAAGTGACGGGAATTGATACTGCCGGAAAGCAGGTAACCGTCCGTACGTCCGAAGGCCGGGTGTACACGGAAAGCTATGACAAGCTGCTTCTTTCACCGGGTGCGTCTCCGGTGCGTCCTCCTCTGCCCGGAATTGAAAGCCGGGGAATTTTTACCTTGCGCAATGTGAACGATACCGACCGCATCAAGCAATACATGAACGAGCATGCGGTGAAGCGTGCCGTCATTGTGGGAGGAGGTTTTATCGGACTGGAGATGGCTGAGAATCTTCATCATGCCGGAGCTGAAGTATCTGTTGTGGAAATGGCAGATCAGGTGATGGGCCCCATCGACTATTCCATGGCTGCTCTGGTTCACGAGCACCTGCTTCAGAAAGGAGTGAAACTCTATCTGAAACAGGCCGTCGAGTCATTCGAGGAAACTTCACAAGGGCTGGCCGTGCATTTCAAGTCGGGCATCCGTCTGGAAGCCGATCTTGTGATCCTTTCCATCGGCGTACGTGCCGAAACCCGGCTGGCCGAGCAAGCCGGTCTGAAACTGGGGGAAATGAAGGGTATCTACGTGGACGAATATCTGATGACTTCCCAGTCTGATGTCTATGCCGTTGGCGATGCCATTGAATATCCGCATCCGATTACCGGTAAGCCCTGGCTGAACTTTCTGGCAGGTCCGGCCAACCGGCAGGCACGTATCGTGGCCGACAACATGGTGTTTGGAAACCGCATCAAGTACGAGGGATCCGTGGGTACTGCCATTGCCAAGGTATTCGATATGACCGTTGCTTCTACGGGACTTCCCGCCAAACGCCTGAAACAATTCCAGTTGCCTTATCTTTCGGCTACCATCCATTCCGGTTCTCATGCCGGTTATTATCCCGGTTCGCTTCAGATGGATATCAAGATCACTTTCTCGCCGGAGGACGGACGTCTCTACGGAGCGCAGATCGTGGGGTATGACGGAGTAGACAAACGGATTGATGAATACGCCCTTGTCGTAAAACGCGGAGGTACGGTCTATGACCTGACGGAGCTGGAGCATGCATATGCACCTCCATTCTCTTCGGCCAAAGATCCGGTAGCTGTATCGGGCTACGTAGCCGGCAATATCCTGAGTGGAAAGATGACTCCCCTTTACTGGCGTGAACTTCGTGATGCCGACCTGAGCGGAGTGACACTGGTGGACGTGCGTACCGCCGATGAATATGTACTTGGCCGTATCCCGGGAGCCGTGAATGTGCCCCTTGACGACCTTCGTGCTCGTCTTTCGGAAATCCCGGCTGACAAGCCCGTATGGCTGTATTGCGGAGTAGGTCTGCGCGGGTACCTTGCTTCGAACATCCTCAAGGAAAACGGTTACAAGGAAGTACGCAATCTGATCGGTGGTCTGAAAACCTACAAGGCGGCCATCGCTCCCTTGCCTTCCCCCGAAGATTATGCTCCTACCTGCGGAGGAGGCTGTTCTGCTCCGAAGGAAAATACAGAATGCCGGCCGGCCAGGGTGCTGAAACTGGATGCTTGCGGACTCCAGTGTCCGGGACCGGTTCTGAAACTCAAGCAACACATGGATAACCTGAAGCCCGGTGAGCGTCTGGAAGTTTCGGCTACGGATGCCGGATTCCCGCGCGACGCCGAAGCCTGGTGCCGGTCGACGGGCAACCGCTTCCTTTCGAAGACTTCCGGCAAGGGAGTATATCAGGTCGTAGTGGAAAAAGCAGCATGCGGATCAGTTCCGTCCGTTCCGTCGGAAGGCGATAAAGGAAAAACTTTTATTCTTTTTAGCGATGACCTTGATAAAACTTTAGCTACCTTTGTGCTGGCTAACGGCGCGGCGGCTACCGGACGGAAAGTGACGATCTTCTTCACTTTCTGGGGACTGAATGCCATTAAGAAAGAACGTAAGCCCCACGTACGGAAGGACTTCTGGGGACGGATGTTCGGATGGATGCTTCCGGCCGATTCACGGAAACTCGGACTTTCAAAAATGAATATGGGAGGAATCGGTGCCCGGATGATGCGTTTCCTGATGAAAGAAAAGGGGATTGACTCGCTGGAAACGCTCCGTCAACAGGCCATTGACAACGGAGTGGAATTCATTGCCTGCCAGATGTCGATGGACGTAATGGGAATCAAACGTGAAGAATTGCTTGATTCCGTGAGTGTCGGTGGGGTGGCCACCTACATGGAGCGCGCCGAACAGGCCAATGTCAACTTGTTTATTTGATTGTATGGAGAAAATTACTTGTATATGTGTGATGAGAGAGCTTTTCCAGGCTCTCTCTTTACTGGAATCCCGTTTGTTGGAAAGCCACGGCATTTCGTTGAACGAGGCGGTGGTCCTGTGTAGTGTCGGCACGGAAACCGTGACGGCAAGCACCATTGTGAGCCGTACCGGAATGACTCCTTCGCATGCTTCGAAGGTGATCCGCATGGCCGAAGAAAAGGGCATGCTTGAACGTACACCGGGGACAAAGGACAAGCGCCAGATGTATTTTGTTCTTACCGGCAAGGCAAAGACCTGTCTGGCCGGTATTCGTGAGCAGGGAGTGGAAATTCCGGAGATGCTTGCTCCTCTGTTTCGGGAACATCAGGTTTGAGAAAGGAGACAAAGGATATGGCTAAACATAAATTCCAGTTGGAAGTGCCCGGCGGAGCAGACCGGGTATTGCTTCATACCTGTTGCGCACCCTGTTCGTCGGCCATCATCGAATGTCTGATGCAACACGGAGTTCGCCCTACCATCTATTATTGCAATCCCAACATTTATCCGCGGGAAGAATACCTCATCCGCAAGGACGAGTGTACCCGTTATGCCCTTTCCCTGGGGCTGGAGATTGTGGATGCCGATTACAACCATGAAGCCTGGCTGGAAGCCATGCGGGGGCTGGAGCGGGAACCCGAACGCGGAGGCCGGTGTCTGAAATGTTTCCGCCTGCGTCTGCTCGATACGGCCCGTTATGCCCATGAACACGGCTTCTCGCTCATTACTACCACACTGGCTTCTTCGCGCTGGAAAAGCCTTGACCAGATCAATGAAGCCGGTCGATATGCCGTGTCCGTCTATCCCGATGTCATCTGGTGGGACCAGAACTGGCGGAAGGGCGGACTGAGCGAGCGTCGCCTGGCCATTATCCGCGAATACGGCTTCTACAACCAGCAATATTGCGGATGTGAGTTCAGCATGCGGGCTTCTCAGGCTCGATAGGAACCGTATTCTCCTTGTAGGCGGCAAATCCTTTTACTTTGACCCGCTCTTTTTTCTCTTCTTCGCTTCCGGTGGCCGATCCCAGCTGGTTCAGGTTATCCTTGATGGCATTGTGCGTATCGAAGAAATAGTCGAGCAACATCTTCATGTGCTCCTCCAGTTCTCCTTCGTTGGGCGAGAAGAAAGTATGGCAACGCGAGTGCAGACCGATGGTCTTTTCGTCTTCGTCCACCATGTAGACGGTTGTAACGAGTGAGTTGACATTCACCGCATTGATCACTTCCTTCAGGACGGGGAGCGCCTCATTGTCCACATTGATGGAGCCCCACCACGGGTTCCAGATCATGATGAAGCGGTTTTCTTCCTCGGCGGCGATGTAGAAGTCATCTCCCTGGTATTTGAAGGTCACGTGTCCTTCCTCATTGATTTCGGGCTGGCATCCTATTTTTTTCAGGACACTGATCACCAGTTTCTGGGTGGAAATATTGTCCAGCTCGTCGCGTGTCATCCGTTCGATGTGATCCAGCCGTTTGCGGCGTTCGTGCATGAATCGCATGAGAAACAGGACTATGGGCCACAGGGCCAGAGCTATGACGGCAATCAGAATGGTAACGTCGGTAATGTTGTTCATGGCAGATTTGATTTTGGTTCTGCTTATAAAGTTAGGAAAATAAACGATAGATGTAACATCTTTCATTAGTTATTAGACTTTTTTAAGGGTCGCAGGAGCAGTAAAACGACATTCTTTTTGTTTTATATACGAAACAATAAAAAACTGGACTTATGAGAGGTATGATTGTAATAATGCTGATGGCTTTGTCCGTAGTGGCAGGGCAGGCACAGGAAACCCGGGAACTGACCCGGCAGGAAAAGAAAGAAATGCAGGCACGTCTGGACAGCTTGCTCCATGTGGAGGCAGAAGAGGCGGTCAATGCCCGTGCCTTTACGCTGGAAGCCGACAAGGTGATGTTCAAGTATGGCGAAACGGCCTACGTTACGTCGACCACGAACTTTGTTTCCGTGAAAGGCGACGATGCGGTGGTGCAGGTAGCTTTCAATGTGCCGGTAAGCGGTCCTAACGGACTGGGCGGAGTCACCGTCGACGGTTCTGTATCCAGCTATGAAGTGGAGAAAGACAAGCGCGGCAACCTGCTTCTGACGATGAACGTGATGGGTACCGGTATTTCGGCCCGTGTGGATATCACGCTTTACAAGGGAAGCAACGAGGCATCGGTGACCATAACACCCAACTTCAACTCAAACCGGATGACGCTGAGCGGACAGATTGTACCGATAGAGAAAAGTAAAGTATTTAAAGGACGTTCCATCTGACGGAGGTCACCTGAGTGACAATTTCCGTACCGGGTACGAACCTGTTAATGATAAGGAGAAAGAAGTATGAAAAAAATGTTATTCCTGGCTTGCATGGCGCTTACTCTGGCTGCCTGCGAGAAAGATCCGGACATGAACCAGCTGGATGCAGATCTGGTGGTCTATACGGATCATGACAATAATGCCGCTTTCGACGGCTATAAGACCTATTTCCTTCCGGACAGTATTCTGGAGGCGGGAGGATACAAAGCATCCTACTGGAAGGATGAGAACGCGAAAGCCCTCGTCGATGCGGTGGCCCAGCAGATGGATAGCCGCGGCTATACCCGTCTGACAGATCCGGAGAAGAAAGATCAGGCCGATGTGGGCGTGCAGCTCTCATACGTGGCACAGACGAATCATGTGGTTTCCTATCCCAGTTATGGCGGATGGTGGGACTATGGTTTCTGGGGTCCCTGGTGGGGAGGCTGGTATTATCCGTATCCCGTGAGCTATTCTTACGACACTCAGACCATGCTGATTGAAATGGTTGATCTGACGAAAAAGGACACTTCGGAAGTGAAGAAGCAGGACATTCCCGTGGTATGGTATGTCAGCATGTCCGGATTCATGTATGGCAACGGACGCGTCAACCAGCAGTTGTTGCTGGACGGTGTGAACCAGGCCTTTGAGCAGTCACCCTATATACAATCGAACAAATAAAGGAGGAAAACAACATGAAAACGATCTATACATATTTAAAGAGAGTAGTGCTGGCAGGCTGTATGCTTGCCGGAGCTGCTGCTCCAACCTTCGCACAATGGGATTCCAGCAAAGCCCATCTGATAGTAGACTGGCAGATGAACGCTCCGTTCTCGACCGGTTATGCCGACAAGATCAGCGGATGGGGTATGAACTTTGAAGGTCTGTACGACGTGACTCCGCGCTGGTCAGTAGGTGCCTTTGTGATGTACCACACCAACCACCGTTATATCGGCCGTCAGACCCTGCAATTGTCACCGACGGAATCGCTGACCACCGATCAGCAACGTTCGGCTTTCCAGCTTCCTTTCGGTGTGTCAACGGCCTACACCCTGTGTCAGGGCAATTATGTCCGTCCGTATATCGGTGCGAAAGCCGGAGCTGTGTTTGCCCGTAACACCACTTACTTTTCTTCCACAGGCGTGTATGACGAAGCGTGGGGATTCTACGTGTCACCCGAAATCGGCCTGCGGATCTATCCGGTTCCCGGCAAACGCTTCGGGTTCCATGTGGCCGGCTATTACAGCTATGGTACCCAGCACACGAAAACCCTGACCTGCGATATCGAAGGACAAAGCAATGCGGGTTTCCGTGTGGGTGTGATCTTCTGATCACTATGATCTGAATATTTCTGTTAATTGAATATATTTTTCTCGTTTTTCAACAGAGGGGTGGGGGTTGTGAAATTCTCACCCTTCGCCTTTTTGGAGCGTGACGGTGATCCGCTTATTTTATGGATGACTCTCTCTCTGATTACCAATGATTTATAATCATGCTAAGAATGTCTTCACAACGACCGCACGATTGAGCCCCAACGACCGCACGATCCGGCCTCAATGACCGCACGATTGGGCCCCAACGACCGCACGATTGAGTCCCAACGACCGCATAATTCAGCCCTAACGACCGCACGATTCGGTTGCATTGAATAGAGGATTAAGAAGGATCTGGGCTAGCAGTGTTTTTCGTTAAAAGAATGTAGGGAGTAAGGTTGTAAAGGAGTTTTCAAATTAAATATCTGTCTGCAAAAAAGTCTGCTGCATACATTCTTGAATGACATTCCTGATTAATTGTATTTTGTTTCAGGAATGTTGTTCGTGATGCGTGCAGCAGACTTATGAAATAAAACTTTTTATATCGTTTTATGCTTTAAAATCCGGTTCTTACCGTGCCTGTATGCGGGTGATTTCTCCGATGTACAGGGTATATTCTTTCGACGGATCAATGGACTGGTTAAGTGATTTCAGTTCTTCGGCCGACATTTTCTGGGTAGTAGATTTCCGGCATTCGATAACCACGGCAGGCTCGGTGCCCCGGGCGGTATAGAACGAAATGCGGTAGGTGTCGTTGTGTTCCATCAGGGTGCTGGCTGCATAACGGCTCTGGTCGATGAGCAGGTAGGAAACGTTCTTGTTGAACATCTGTCCGAATCCTCCCCAGTTTTCGGCTTTGATGTCGATAACTTCATCGTTGGCCGTAAGGGTGATGCGTCCGTCTTTGGTCATTTCGTTCAGGTTGGCCGGAAGCTGGGCGAAGCTGATGTCCTGAAGCTTGCCTGAAGGAGTTGCTAAAGACGGAGTTGCCGGTACGACAGGGGTTGCAGGTATGGCGGGAGCGGCAAGTGCTGCCTGTCCCAGTGCGTTGGTGGCCGCGAGGAAAAGCTCGTCTTTCAGGTCGATGGTTTCGCGTCTGAATTTGCCGCAGATGGGAGCCAGCTTGGTCTGTTTCTTGTTCAGTGCCATTTTGTCGTTGATCCACTCTTCGGCGGTGTATTTTTCGCCTCCGTCGCGGGCTTCGTCATACCAGTAGCGGATGCGGCTCATGGTCAGCAGACATTGTCCGTCGCCGGCTTTTGCCGTGAGCTGGTAGTAGACCCGGGTGCGGTCGAGCGAAAGGGCCGTAGAGGAGAATACCATCCATTCTTCGGCCGATGCGGCGATGTCTCCGTCTTCCTTGTTGGTGTAGACTACGCGGCTCTGCATGCCGTCTTCGGGCTGGAAGCGTTCGTTGGCCCAGTCGAGCATACGCTGGTAAATTTCATCTTTTGAGAGTCCGGGAGCGTTGATTTCCCGGGTGAAGGTAATTTTTCCGTCTTCATAGGTAAGTGCGCCTGCCAGGTATTTGGGATCGGAGTTGTTTTTCTCCTTGTTGTCTTTCGCGATGGCGAACAGAGGAAGGCAGGCCAGAAGGATCAGTAAGATTTTTTTCATGGTTTTCTCTATTTAACTTTGCACAAAGATAGAAAATAAAAAAGAGAAGCAGTTTTCTGCTTCTCCTTTTTTGTTATTTTAAGACAATGTCTTTATTTTACGGGGATCTTGTCGATACGTGCCTGATGACGTCCTCCTTCGAAAGCGGTGTTGAAGAATTCGGTCATGATCTGGTCGGCGGTTGCTGTATCGATAAATCTTCCGGGCATTACGAGCACATTGGAGTCATTGTGCTGGCGGGCAAGCCGGGCGATTTCGGGGATCCAGCAGAGTGCGGCGCGTATTCCCTGGTGTTTGTTGAGGGTCATGCTGATTCCTTCTCCACTTCCGCAGATGGCGATGCCCGGATAGCATTCGCCTGCTTCTACGGCTTCGGCCAGCGGGTGAGCGAAGTCGGGATAGTCGCAGCTGGCGGTTGAGTAGGTACCGAAATCTTTATATTCCCATCCTTTTTGTTCCAGCCATTGTTTCACGAATTCTTTCAGTTCGAATCCGGCATGGTCGGAAGCCAATCCTATTGTTTTCATCAGAACATTGCTTTTACTTGGTTGTACACATTTTCGGCGTTGAAGCCTAATTTTTCATCCAGTACCTTGTAGGGAGCTGAGAAGCCGAAAGAGTCGAGTCCCCATACTTTTCCGTTGGCTCCTACCAGTCCTTCCAGGTTGACGGGAAGTCCGGCGGTAAGGCCGAATACTTTGGCTCCGGCGGGGATGATGCTTTCCTGATATTCTTTGCTCTGGCTCCGGAAGAGTCCTTCGGAAGGTACGGATACGATACGTGTCTTGATACCGTCCTTGTGGAGAAGTTCGGCTCCGGCTACGAGGGTAGACACTTCTGATCCGGATGCTACGAGGATCACGTCGGGAGTACCTTCAGAGTCGCTTACGATGTAAGCTCCCCTGGCTGCTTCGGCGTAGTTGGTTCCTGCGGGCAGGCTGTTGACGTTCTGGCGTGAGAAGATCAGGCCGGTAGGGGTATCGGTATTTTCCATGGCGAGCTTCCAGCATACGGTAGTTTCGTCCACATCGGCGGGACGGAGTACGAGCATGGAGTTCTTGCCGTCGTGGTTCTTGATTTTTTCCATCAGGCGGATCTGTGCTTCCTGTTCTACGGGCTGGTGGGTAGGTCCGTCTTCACCTACACGGAAAGCATCGTGTGACCAGATGAACTTCACGGGAAGTTTCATGAGTGCGGCCATACGGATGGCAGGTTTCATGTAGTCGGAGAATACGAAGAAGGTTCCGCAGGCAGAGATCACACCTCCGTGGAGGGTCATACCGATACAGCAGCATGCCATGGTGAGTTCGGCTACTCCTGCCTGGAGGAATGCGCCGCTGAAGTCGCCCTTGGCGAAGGCATGGGTTTTGTTGAGGAATCCTTCGGTCTTGTCGGAGTTGGAAAGGTCGGCTGATGAACAGATCATGTTGGGCACCTGTTCGGCAAGCAGGCCGAGTACTTTGGCCGATGCGTTGCGGGTAGCGTCGCCTGCCTTCTGTTCGATGGAGTTCCAGTCGATGCGTGGAGCCTTTCCGCTGAACCATTCAGCCTGTTGTGCGGCTTTTTCAGGGTTGGCTTCTGCCCAGGCCTGTTCTTCGCGGTGGCGTTCAGCTACGATGGCTTTCAGTTCTTCCTCGCGGCGGGCATACATTTCTTTCACGTCGTCGAAGATTACGAACGGGTTTTCCAGGTCTCCTCCCAGGTTGAGGATGGTGTTCTTGTAGGCATCTCCTCCCAGGGGTGCTCCGTGGGTTTTGCAACTGTGTTCGTAAGAAGTATTGTCGGCCTTGCGTGCGCCTTTACCCATGATACATTTACCGATGATCAGAGTCGGACGCTGGTTTTCGGCTTTGGCTTCGTCGAGAGCCTGGCGGATCTGCTGGCAGTCGTTTCCGTTTATTTCGATGACGTGCCATCCCCAGGAGCGGTATTTCATGGCGGTATCTTCCGTCATGACTTCTCCGGTCTCTGTCGAGAGCTGGATGTCGTTGGCGTCATAGAACATGATCAGGTTGTCCAGTCCCAGATGTCCGGCAATACGTCCTCCACCCTGGGATATTTCTTCCTGTATGCCTCCGTCGGAGATGTAGGCATAGATGGTTTCTTTTTCAAAAGTAGGATTTCCGGTGCGTGCAGCCAGGAATTTGGCGGCGATGGCAGCTCCGATGGCGAAGACATGGCCTTGTCCCAGCGGACCGGAAGTGTTTTCGATACCTCGCATAACGTCTACTTCGGGATGTCCCGGAGTGGGTGATCCCCATTGGCGCAGGTTTTTCAGTTCATCCATGGTGAACTTGCCCGTCATGGCGAGCTGTGCGTACAACATGGGCGACATGTGTCCCGGGTCAAGGAAGAACCGGTCGCGTCCTTCCCATTTTGGGTTGGCGGGGTCATATTGCAGATATTCTGCATACAGGACATTGATGAAGTCAGCTCCACCCATGGCACCACCCGGATGGCCGGACTTTGCTTTTTCTACCATTGCAGCAGCCAGGATACGGATGTTGTCGGCTGCGTGATTCATTAATGTGTTATCGTTCTTCATTTGTTAAAATGTTATTTCTTTTTGCAAAGATAGTAATTTTTGGACGTTTCATTGCTATTTTCCGCTAAACTTGTCCCGAAATCTGCATTTCTTGTCGGGGTGTTCAGGGGGATTGAAGAATTTCCGGAGGGAATGGAGATAGCCGTTGCGGGGTCATTGTATGGGCGGCTTTATAATAATATAGGTAATGGGGATGGAATTGATTTATGTCATTAAATCTGTATTTTCTTTGTTTGTGTTATATATTTGTTTATATTTCGTGTATTATGTGATAAATTGATATAAATACATTGTGTTAAGTAATAAAATAAAATTTACGATATTCCATTCTTCATTTTCTTTTCTGAAAATCGGTTTCTCTCTTTGCTTTATGAAAGATGACTTCTAATTTTGTGGGCAAATAAAAAGTGAAAACAGAAATTCGGTTTGAAAATGAAAGAGAAAATCGTAAAACAGCAATATTATGTCAGAAATGGTGGTCCCGGATATAATCGCTCTTTCTGTATGTCGGAAGGCTTGTATGATGCGTCGTACGAACATGATGCATGCGGGGTGGGAATGATTGTAAACATTCATGGCATCAAATCTCATGCATTGGTTGATTCGGCTTTGACGGTGCTGGAGCATATGAAGCACCGGGGAGCAGAGGGAGCCGACAACAAGACGGGTGACGGAGCGGGTATTTTGCTTCAGATTCCTCACGAGTTTATTCTTCTTCAGGGGATTCCTGTACCCGAGCAGGGAGCATATGGAACGGGGCTGGTGTTTCTCCCCCGGGATCCTTCTTCACGGGAAGAGATTCTGAAGGTGATGGCTTCTGAGTTCGAAGCCGGAGATTTGCAGATGATGCCTTTGCGTGAGGTTCCTGTGCGTTCGTCCATACTGGGAGAAGCTGCCCGTGCGTCCGAGCCTGTTATCTGTCAGATTTTTGTTCGTGGAACTCTGAGAGGTGATGAGCTTGAACTTGCTCTTTATCGGGCTCGCAAGCGGATTGAACGGCGCGTGGCTCATCAGGACTTTTATATTGTTTCTTTGTCTTCACGGCTGATTGTCTACAAGGGGATGCTTTCGTCTGTTCAGCTTCGGGAGTATTTCTGCGATCTGAGTCATCCTTGTTTTACGAGCGGACTGGCCATTGTTCATTCCCGTTTCAGTACCAATACCTTGCCGGCATGGAGTCTGGCACAACCTTTCCGTCTGCTTGCTCACAACGGCGAGATCAATACGATCCGGGGAAACCGCGGATGGATGGAGGCCCGCGAAAGTGTGCTTTCCAGTTCCCGTCTGGGAGATGTGGCCGACATACGTCCTATTCTTCAGCTGGGCATGAGCGACAGTGCTTCACTTGACAATGCGCTTGAGTTTTTCTTTCATTCCGGACTGAGCCTTCCTCATGCCATGGCGATGCTCGTGCCTGAATCGTTCAATAGCAAGAATCCGATCAGTGATTCTCTGAAGGCTTTCTATGAATATCATTCCATTCTGATGGAACCGTGGGACGGACCGGCCGCCATTCTTTTCAGTGACGGACGTTATGCCGGAGGTATGCTTGACCGTAACGGACTCCGTCCTGCCCGCTATCTGATTACCCGTGATGATACGATGGTGGTAGCGAGCGAAGCCGGAGTGCTTGCCATTGATCCGGCAGAGATCCGTGAGAAGGGACGTCTCCAGCCTGGTAAGATTCTGATGGTTGATACGCGTGAGGGACGGGTGTACTATGATGCCGAACTCAAGGAGAGTCTGGCCGGTGAGCATCCTTACCGGAGCTGGCTTGAAGCCAACCGCATTGAGCTGGATGCCTTGCGTAGCGGACGTAAGGTTCCGGTTTCCGTTGACGACTATTCCCGCCGTCTGCGTGCTTTCGGCTATACCCGTGAGGATATCTCCAAGACTCTGGTTCCCATGTGTGTTAATGGCATGGAACCTACCGCATCCATGGGTAATGATGCACCTCTGGCTGTTCTTTCACGTCGTCCCCAGCTTCTTTTCAGCTATTTCCGCCAGCAATTTGCTCAGGTGACCAACCCTCCCATTGATCCCATTCGTGAGGAACTGGTCATGTCACTTACCGAATATATCGGTGCCGTGGGAAGCAATATCCTCCAGCCTGCCGAGAATCATTGCAAGATGGTGCGTCTGCCTCATCCGGTGCTTACCAATGCCCAGCTTGATTTGCTTTGCCATATCCGTTACAAAGGATTTGATGCGGTCCGCCTCCAGATGGTTTTCGACGCTTCCCGCGGAGAGGATGGCTTGCGCGAAGCTCTTGATGACCTTTGCCGCAGGGCGGAAAAGGCCGTTGATGACGGAGCCAACTATATCGTGCTTACCGACCGGGGAATTGATGCCGCTCATGCGCCCGTTCCTTCTCTGCTGGCCGTAAGTGCGGTTCATCACCATCTGATCGGTGTCCAGAAGCGTGTCCAGACCGCGCTGATTGTTGAAAGCGGAGAGATCCGTGAGGTGATGCATGCTGCTCTCTTACTTGGTTATGGTGCGAGTGCCATCAATCCTTATATGGCTTTTGCCGTGCTTGACAGTCTGGTGGCCCGGGGGGAAGTCCAGCTCAACTATGAAACCGCCGAAAAGAACTATGTACGCGCCCTGTGCAAGGGACTTTATAAGATTATGAGCAAGATGGGTATCAGTACCATCCGCTCTTACCGCGGAGCGAAGATTTTCGAAGCCGTGGGTGTAGGAGCCGAACTCCTGCGTGATTATTTTGGAACCTCGGTGTCTACCATCGGAGGTATTGGTCTGAAGGAAGTGGCCCATGATTGTCTGGCTTTCCATCAGGCGGCCTGGTCTGGAGGAGAAAGTGATCATCCGGCCGGTGAAGAAACTCCCTGTGAGGATAGCCTGCCCGATATCGGTCAGTTTGCATATCGCAAGGGAGGTGAGAAACACGCCTGGACACCTTCGGTAATCAAAGCTCTGCAAGTGGCTACCCGTCTGGGAAGTTATACCAAGTTTAAGGAATTTACCGCGATGGTTGACCGGAAAGAAGAGCCTTTGTTCCTGCGTGATTTCTTCCGTTTCCGCCGCAACCCCATTCCGTTGGAACAGGTGGAACCGGTGGAAGACATCGTCAGACGGTTCGTCACGGGAGCAATTTCTTTCGGAGCGATCAGCAAGGAGGCTCACGAGGCACTGGCGCTGGCCATGAACAAGCTCGGAAGCCGGAGCAATACGGGAGAAGGTGGAGAGGATCCCGCCCGGTTCAGTGAAACGTTCGACGGCATTTCCTTGTCGAGCAAGACCAAACAGGTGGCTTCCGGACGTTTCGGTGTGACTACGGAATACCTGGTACATGCCGAAGAGATCCAGATCAAGGTGGCTCAGGGAGCCAAGCCCGGTGAAGGCGGCCAGCTTCCGGGATTCAAGGTAGATGAAGTAATAGCCCGTACGCGTCATTCCATTCCGGGCATATCGCTGATTTCTCCTCCGCCTCATCACGATATTTATTCCATCGAAGATCTGGCTCAGCTGATTTTCGATCTCAAGAATGTGAATCCCCGTGCCCAGATCAGCGTGAAGCTGGTGGCCGAAAGCGGAGTGGGAACCGTTGCGGCGGGTGTAGCCAAAGCCAAGGCCGACCTGATTGTGATCTCCGGTGCCGAGGGAGGTACGGGTGCTTCGCCGGCATCTTCGGTACGCTATGCCGGAACTTCTCCTGAGATGGGAGTGAGTGAGGCCCAGCAGACTCTGGTACTTAACAAGCTTCGCGGGATGGTACGTCTTCAGGCCGACGGCCAGTTGAAGACCGGACGCGATGTCATCAGCATGGCTCTTCTGGGAGCCGATGAGTTTGCTTTCGGAACCTCTCCTCTGATTGTTCTGGGATGTGTGATGATGCGCAAGTGTCATGCCAACACCTGTCCGGTGGGAGTGGCCACTCAGGATCCTAAGTTGCGTGAACGTTTCCGCGGACATTATGAGTATGTGGTCAATTATTTCCGCTTCCTGGCACAGGAGGTGCGCGAGTATCTGGCCGAGATGGGTTTCACCCGTCTGGAGGACATTGTGGGACGTACGGACCTGATTGAGATCGCTCCCCGTGAGGCGGGAAGTAAGGAAGCTCTGCTTGACTTCTCACGGATTCTATGCCGGGTAAATAACGATTCAGCCCTTTGCCATGTATCCGGTCAGTTGCATGAGATTGATCACGTAATGGACCGTGAACTCATTTCCGCCTCTTTTGCGGAACTGGAGAAAAGCGGAGACGTTACGCTGGAGTATACGGTGGCCAATACGGACCGTTCCGTAGGAGCAATGTTGTCGGGCGAAGTGGTCAGCCGTTACGGGCAGGCCGGACTGGGAAAACGGAGTCTTCACATCACCTTTCACGGGTCGGCCGGCCAGAGTTTCGGAGCCTTTCTCGTACCGGGAATCCATTTCCGTCTGGAAGGCGAAGCCAACGATTACCTGGGCAAGGGCCTGAGTGGAGGTACGATTACGGTATGTCCTCCGCGGGAGGCAACTTTCCGTGCCGAGGAGAATGTCATAGCAGGCAATACCCTGCTCTATGGAGCCACTTCCGGAGAAGTCTATATCAACGGTCAGGTCGGTGAACGTTTTGCCGTGCGTAACTCGGGAGCCGTAGCCGTGGTGGAAGGAGTAGGCGATCATTGTTGCGAGTACATGACGGGCGGATGCGTCGTTGTGCTGGGCTCTACCGGAAGAAACTTTGCGGCTGGTATGAGCGGTGGCGTGGCCTATGTCTGGGATCCGGACCGGAACTTCGACTATTTCTGCAACATGGAGATGGTAGAACTTTCCCTGGTGGAAGACAAGGCCTCCCGCGAGGAATTGCATGAACTGGTGCGCAAGCATTATTTCCAGACCGGTTCTTCGCTGGCACATTCCCTGCTCAATCATTGGGAGCGCAGCCTGGGCGAGTTTGTCCGTGTGATCCCCTTTGAGTATAAGAAGCGCCTGGCCGAAGCTTCACGGATGCGTGAAAGCCGGGAAGAGATGCAGAGTGTATATTGATGCCGGATGTCCGGAATTATAATAACCCTTTAAAATAGAAATCGATATGTGTGGAATTGTGGGTATATTCAATGTCAGGGAACAGACTCCCCAATGGAGAAACAAAGCTTTGTCGATGGCGCGCAAGATTCGTCATCGTGGTCCTGACTGGAGTGGAATTTATTGTGGAGGTACGGCGATTCTGGCTCACGAACGTCTTTCGATCGTTGATCCCCAGAGCGGAGGCCAGCCTCTTTATTCGATGGACCGCCGGCAGATTCTGGCGGTCAACGGCGAGATCTATAATCACCGTGACATCCGCAAGCGGTATGAAGGACGCTATCATTTCCAGACGGGAAGTGATTGTGAGGTGATCCTGGCCTTGTATCGCGACAAAGGTATTTCTTTCCTGGAGGAACTGAACGGAATTTTCGCCTTTGCCCTTTATGACGAAGAAAAGGATGATTTCCTGATTGCCCGCGATCCCATTGGCGTGATTCCCCTGTATATCGGTTACGACGAGGACGGAACGGTGTATTGCGCCAGCGAACTGAAGGCGCTCGAAGGATATTGTCAGCGCTATGAACCTTTCCTTCCGGGACATTATTATTCCGGACGCGAGGGAAAAATGAAACGCTGGTACGTACGTGACTGGATGGACTATGATGCCGTGAAGGACAACGGAGCTTCCGTGAGTCAGTTGCGGGATGCACTGGAAGAAGCCGTCCGCCGTCAGCTGATGAGTGACGTTCCTTACGGAGTTCTTCTTTCCGGCGGGCTGGACAGCTCCGTGATTTCGGCCGTGGCCAAGCAATTTGCTTCCCACCGCATTGAAACGGACGGAGCCAAGGAAGCCTGGTGGCCCCAGTTGCATTCCTTCGCCATCGGACTGGAAGGAGCTCCCGATCTGGCGAAAGCGCGTGAAGTGGCCGACTATATCGGTACCGTGCATCACGAGATACATTACACCCTTCAGGAGGGACTGGATGCCTTGCGAGATGTGATCTACTACATCGAGACCTATGATGTTACGACGGTCCGTGCGTCCACTCCGATGTATCTGCTGGCCCGTGTCATCAAGAGTATGGGCATCAAGATGGTGCTTAGCGGCGAAGGAGCCGATGAAGTGTTTGGCGGCTATCTCTATTTCCACAAGGCACCCGATGCGAAGGCATTCCATGAAGAAACGGTGCGAAAACTCTCCCGTCTTCATCTCTATGATTGCCTGAGAGCCAACAAGTCACTGGCCGCATGGGGTGTGGAGGGCCGTGTACCTTTCCTCGACAAGGAATTCCTGGATGTAGCGATGCGCCTCAATCCGGAAGCGAAGATGTGTCCGGGAAAGACTATCGAGAAAAAGATCGTACGCGAAGCCTTTGCCGACAAGTTGCCCGAGAGCGTAGCCTGGAGACAAAAAGAACAGTTCAGTGACGGAGTAGGATACAGCTGGATCGATACGCTCCGTGAGATGACCTCTCAGGCCGTAAGTGACGAGGAAATGAGTCATGCGGCCGAGCGTTTCCCCATCAATCCGCCGCGCAACAAGGAAGAGTATTATTACCGGAGCATTTTCGAGGAACATTTCCCCAGCGAAAGTGCAGCACGGAGCGTACCCAGTGTGCCGAGTGTGGCATGTTCCACCGCGGAAGCGCTGGCCTGGGACGCACATTTCAGGAATATGAACGAACCGAGCGGGCGTGCCGTGGCCGGAATCCACGAAGACGCCTACAAAGGTTGATAACAAGAGAGAGATTATGAAAGTGAAATTTACCAAGATGCAGGGGGCAGGCAATGACTACATCTATGTCAATACCTTCCTTTATCCGCTGGAAGAACCGGAACGCCTTTCACAGGAATGGAGCCGTCCGCACACCGGAATCGGTAGTGACGGACTGGTACTGATCGGTCCTTCGGAGGAAGGAGACTTCAGTATGCGGATTTTCAATGCCGACGGGTCGGAAGCCATGATGTGTGGAAATGCTTCCCGTTGCATCGGAAAATATGTGTACGAAAACGGTCTGACACAGAAGACCCGGGTAGCCCTGGAGACCCGTTCGGGCATCAAGATCCTGAATCTCCGGGTAAATGATGAGCGGGTGGTTGAGTCGGTGACGGTAGATATGGGAATTCCCACCGGTATCACTCCCGTGGATCTGGGGGAGGGGTACGGGTATTCCCAGGGGATAGCCGTATCCATGGGAAACCCGCATCTGGTGATCTTCGTGGACCAGGTAAATGACGTCCGGCTTTCCGAAGTCGGTCCGCTTCTGGAACACCATCCTTTGTTTCCCGACCGGGTGAATGTGGAGTTTGCCCAGGTGATTGACGGGAGTCATATCCGGATGCGTGTATGGGAACGCGGATCAGGCATCACCCTGGCATGCGGTACGGGAGCTTGTGCTACCGCCGTGGCCGCGGCCTTTACGGGGAGGTGCGGACGTGAATCGGACGTCACGATGGACGGAGGAACCCTTCATCTGCAATGGAATGAATCCGACGGACATCTCCTGATGGGAGGTCCGGCAGGGAAGGTGTTCGACGGAGAAATAGAGTATGAACCTTCAAAATGAAACAATAGACTATGGCATTTGTAAACGAACACTTTTTACAACTTCAGGGAAGCTACCTCTTTTCGGAAGTGGCCCGCAAGGTAAAGGCCTTTGAGGCCGCCCATCCGCAGGTACGTCTGATCCGTCTGGGAATCGGCGACGTAACCCGTCCGCTTCCCCAGGCTTGCATCGAGGCGATGTGCCGGGCCGTCAGGGAACTGGCGGATGCCCGTACATTCCACGGCTACGGGCCGGAACAGGGATATGACTTCCTGATCAAAGCCATTCTGAAACACGACTTCGAAGAGCGGGGCATCACTCTCAGTCCGTCGGAAATCTTTATCAGCGACGGAGCGAAGAGCGACCTGGGAAACCTTACCGAACTTTTCCGTCAGGATAATCTCGTCGCCATCACCGATCCGGTATATCCGGTGTATGTGGACAGTAATGTCATGTGCGGACGTGCGGGAGTTGCCGGAGCGGACGGTTTGTGGAGCAAGGTCACTTACCTGCCTTGTACCGGTGAGAACGGGTTTGTTCCCGAACTTCCCGATCATCGGGTAGATCTGGTTTACCTGTGTTATCCCAATAATCCGACGGGTACGACTCTCACCCGTGAGCAGTTGAAGAAATGGGTGGACTATGCCCTGGACAACGACGCGCTGATCCTTTTCGATGCCGCTTACGAAGCCTTCATCAGTGAACCGGACGTGCCTCATTCCATTTATGAAATTCCCGGTGCGGAACAGGTAGCCATCGAGGTGCGGAGCTTTTCGAAGACAGCCGGCTTCACCGGAGTACGTTGCGGCTATACGGTCGTACCTGAAAAGGTGACCGCACGCACGGAAGACGGCCGGCGGGTTGCCCTTAATCCCCTCTGGAACCGTCGCCAGTGTACCAAGTTCAACGGAACGAGTTACATCACCCAGCGCGGTGCCGAGGCCATCTACACTCCCGAAGGCCGCCGTCAGGTGGAAGAAACCATCGCCTATTACAAGGAAAACGCCCGCATCATGCGTGAAGGTTTCCGTGAGGCAGGTCTGACGGTTTACGGCGGTGTGAACTCTCCTTACCTCTGGCTCAAGGCACCTGAAGGAATGACTTCCTGGGAATTCTTCGATCATCTGCTTCACGAAATGAACGTAGTCGGCACTCCCGGTTCCGGATTCGGTCCCAGCGGTGAAGGATATCTGCGGCTTACGGCCTTCGGTCAGCGTGAAGATTGTCTGGAAGCCATGGAGCGGATCCGCCGGAAAGGATTTTCATCTGCCGGGAAAAGCTCGCTCTGAGGAAGGCCATTCATTGGAAGAATAAAGACAAAAATAGAATATATAGAACGGAAAAACCATTTTTGATTATGTCAAGATTAAGATTTAGCGTAGTAGAAAAGGCTTTTGCGGCTAAGCCAATCGAAGTAAAGACTCCTTCGGAACGTCCGGACGAATACTTCGCGAAACATGTTTTCAACCGCGAGAAGATGTTCAAATATCTTCCGACTCCCGTATTCAACAAGCTGGTAGATGCAATGGATAACGGAGCTGCTCTTGACCGGGCTACGGCCGATCAGGTGGCGGAAGGTATGAAACGCTGGGCCATGGAACAGGGTGCCACACACTACACCCACTGGTTTCAGCCATTGACCGAAGGTACGGCCGAAAAGCACGATGCCTTTGTGGAACACGACGGAAAGGGAGGCATGATGGAAGAATTTTCCGGCAAATTGCTCGTCCAGCAGGAACCGGACGCCTCTTCCTTCCCGAACGGCGGAATCCGCAACACCTTCGAAGCACGCGGATACAGTGCCTGGGATCCTTCTTCACCTGTTTTCGTGGTCGATGACACCTTGTGCATCCCTACCGTTTTCATCGCCTATACCGGTGAATCACTTGACTATAAAGCTCCTCTGCTGAAGGCTCTTCATGCCGTCAACAAGGCCGCCGTTGCCGTATGCCGTTATTTCGATCCGGAAGTAAAGAAAGTCGTTTCCTATCTGGGATGGGAACAGGAATACTTCCTGGTTGATGAAGGTCTGTATGCGGCCCGTCCCGACCTGTTGCTGACCGGACGTACCCTGATGGGACACGAAGCATCGAAGAACCAGCAGCTTGAAGACCACTATTTCGGAGCCATTCCTGCCCGTGTGGCCGCCTTTATGAAGGATCTGGAAATCCAGGCACTCGAACTGGGTATTCCCGTCAAGACCCGTCACAACGAGGTTGCCCCGAATCAGTTTGAGCTGGCCCCGATCTACGAAGAATGTAATCTGGCCGTTGACCACAACATGCTGATCATGTCGCTCATGCGTAAGATTGCACGTTCACACGGATTCCGCGTGTTGCTGCACGAGAAACCTTTCAAGGGCGTAAACGGATCAGGAAAGCATAACAACTGGTCACTGGGAACCGATACGGGTGTCCTGCTGATGGCTCCGGGAAAGACCGCCGAAGAAAACCTTCGTTTCATCACGTTCGTGGTCAATACCCTGATGGCTGTCTATCGCCACAACGGTCTGCTTAAAGCCTCTATCATGAGTGCTACGAATGCCCATCGTCTGGGAGCCAACGAAGCACCTCCTGCCATCATCTCTTCTTTCCTGGGAACTCAGCTGAGCAAGGTGCTCGACCACATGGAAGAAAGTGCCGCCGACGAACTGGTGAGCCTGGGAGGAAAGCACGGCATGAAGCTGGATATTCCCCAGATTCCGGAACTGCTCATTGACAATACCGACCGTAACCGTACTTCACCTTTTGCTTTCACTGGCAACCGGTTCGAGTTCCGCGCCGTTGGGTCGGAAGCCAACTGTGCGAGCGCAATGATTGCCCTGAATACCGCAATGGCCGAACAGTTGACGGATTTCCATCAGGAAGTAGAGCGCCTGATCGGAGAAGGTGAGCCCAAGGTTTCGGCCATCATCCGGGTACTCCGCCGTTACATCAAGGAATGCAAACCTATCCGTTTCGACGGCAACGGTTATAGCGAGGAATGGAAGGCCGAAGCTGCCCGCCGCGGACTGGATTGCGAAACGAGCTGTCCGGTGATCTTCGACCAGTATCTGACTCCCGAAAGCGTGCGGATGTTTGAATCTACCGGCGTAATGACCCGCAAGGAACTGGAAGCCCGCAATGAGGTGAAATGGGAAACCTATACCAAGAAAATCCAGATCGAGGCCCGTGTGCTGGGCGACCTGGCCATGAACCATGTGGTACCCGTTGCCATTGAATACCAGACACGTCTGATCGACAATGTCTATAAGATGAAACAACTTTTTGCCGAAGATGAATCAGCCCGTCTTTCTTCTGAAAACGTGGCCATCATCCGTGAGATAGCTGCCCATACGGCTTACATCAAGGAGCATGTAGATGCCCTGATTGAGGCCCGCAAAGTGGCTAACCGGATTGAGACGGAACGCGAAAAAGCCGTAGCTTATCACGATACCGTTGCTCCGATGCTGGAGGAAATCCGCTATCACATTGACAAGCTGGAACTGATTGTCGACAATCAGATGTGGACTTTGCCGAAATATAGAGAACTGCTGTTTATACGATAAGCCGACAGGAATAAACTCTAATCTTTTTTACATGACTGTTGGTGTGGGGGCAGGCTGTTGTGAAACAGTTTGTCCCTTTTGTGTTCTTTCTTTCCGGCCTGAGAGTGCTGGACCTCTTTCCTCTGCCTTGTTTCCCAACAAATCTTAAAATACCCCGGCCGTAGCGAACCTTTACTTTCCTTTGGAAGTTGTTTTCTTCATCGGTAAATGTTTCAAATCTGAATATCCAAAAAAACGCCCATGAAGATCTCCGTGCTAACCTTTGTCCTCCGTGCAATCTTTGTAGTTGCCATTTTTGTATGTGGATCGTGCAGTACACCCTTTCCCTCGGAATCATCAGGTCCGGCAGGTTCCGGATATGTGAAGTGGTCCATTGTTTCCGATCTTTCACGGGCCCGGCTTGAAACCGACGGTCGGGGAGAGTTCGTTCCGGGCGATACGATTGTGGTCAGTGCCCACAATGTCACTTCCGGTCTGGTCCGCCGTTATGTCCTTCATCTGGAATCCGATGGCTGGAAGCCGTTTGTTCCCTGGAGTGAAGTAGGAAACGGAGAAGTGATTTTTACGGCCTGGCATGCCTCTCCTTCCGGAAGGCTGGTGAATGATGCCGGAGATTCAGAGTCCTCTTATGTCCACCGGATCGAGACACAACAGGACGGTGAAGGATATCTCCGTTCGGATCTTCTGGTGGCACGGACACATGTACGGGCAGGCGAAACGGTTGCTTTGTGTTTCGGACATGCGCTTCACCGGTTGCGTATCCGGCTGGAATCTCCCGACGGGTCTTTCGACGGGCATCAGATTGCCGCCGGAGAAATCAGAGTCCGCACAGCCTGCCGGATTCCTTTCGATTTGTCGGAAGGAACATCGGGCGAGCCTGCCGGATATCAGTGGGTCACTCCGTTGAAGGAATCAGGCAACACGTGGACTGCCCTGTTGTGTCCTCAGGAGGCCGGTGACCTGCGTTCTGAGGATTGGATACAGATTCACATCGGCGACAAAGAACTGGCCATGCCCTTACCGGAGTCGCTGGCAGGGCAGCCGTTGGAGAGGCTGGAAGCCGGAAAGGAGATTGTTTACCGCATCCGTCTCCGGAAGGAAGCAGAGCCTGATGCTTTTTCCGGAACTACCCGCTGGGTGTATGGCATCAAAGAACCGCTTCCTGAACAATGGAATGCCGACCATACCCAGCTGAAATGGACGGATGGTTGCGGGTGGTTTGACTGTAACAAGGTGAATCCGTCGGGGATTACTTCCGGAGATGACGGACTGATGTGCTGGGCAGCTTCAGCTTCAAATCTGATTCATTGGTGGCTGGCACAAAATGCCGGTACGGAAGCTGTCAGGGCTTATCAGGGGCCGGAGGCGGTGCCGTCCGACATGTTGCACAGTCAGGTTTTCCAGCTTTACAAGGATCATTTTCCCAACCGGGGAGAGTATCCGTTGAAAGCCGTCAACTGGTTCTTTAACGGAGTATTCCAGAAGCGGATTTATGAAACAGATCCCGTGGATCCGTCTGCCGGCTTTTTCCGCTCTTGGCTGGGAACGAATTCTTTGGGAAAAGAATACTCGAATTACGAATTGACGCGTGATGGGTTCAACCGTATCGTCAAGCATGCATTGTCTTCCGGACAAGGTATGATGTTCGTTATCAATCTGGGCAAAAACTGGTCAACGCATGCCGTTACCCTATGGGGTGTTTCATTCGACGAATCGGGGCTGGCAGACACTTTATATATGGTGGACAACAACGACGGACGCTATGATGCACGCGGCACGATCCGTGCCATGAAGGTGAAATATTTGCCTTATTCCAGTTCGAATTCCGAACTTTATCCCTATGTGCCCAACAGTCTGGGTGATTTTACCATCCGCATAGAATCTCTTTGTACGTTAAGTTTGGGCCGGGAATGGATAAAATAAGCCATTGCGTAACTTGGCTGAAAATAGGAACTTATATGTCCGGAAAAAACGCCGAAACGTTTTCATTGATTCGTTTCGGCGTTTTCACTGAAAGCCCGAAACGTTTTTTTTAAAGCCCGAAGCCTTCTGGAAACCCTGCCGGAATCGTGCGGTCGTTGGAGGCAAATTATGCGGTCGTTGGGGCTGAATCGAGCGGTCGTTGAGGCCGGATCGTGCGGTCGATTTTAAGGGTTGTAATTTTTGATTATTTTTGCAAGGATAATCGGAATCTCAATCATGCAGCAACGTGCCATAAAGAACTTTTTTCGTCCTGTAAACTCACGGATGGAAATACTGGGCTTGATTACAATAAGACCGGGGTTTGTATTTGAGATCAATGAAGCCGGTTCTGCTTTTACTGGTTTGGCTGGGGCCGTGGACATTGCAATCAATGAAAGGCTGATAAGAATTTTCCTTCTGCTTAAATGATTGAAACCATGAATTAAATGACAGATTACAACCTAAAAAATAAACACAATGAAATTATTAAGTATTTTAGTTCTGTTTTTTTGTTTGAATTCAACTATTAATGCACAAAAGCAAAAAGACCTGGTAACAATAACAGGAAAAGTTTCTGACTATGACGGAAATCCTATTGGTAATTGTTCTGTTATGTTTCAAAATTCAAATTTTGATGTTCTCTTTGAAACGAAAACTGACGAGAATGGGACATATCAAATAAATATACCCAAAGGCAAATATAGCAACATAGGTGCTATAGATATGGATACTTATCCTCATACAATGAAAGCAGGAACAAATAATGAGGACTTGAGACTGGAGTTTTGGGGCTGGAACTTTATTGCAGACAGAGATACAACCTTAAATATACAATATAACCGAATGGAAGCATACGGAGTACACGCTTTTCAAATCCCCGGAGGTGTACCAGCCTATCAGATCTATGTCCGTCCTATGAGCTTAACAAGATTTCTTACAAATAGAGGCATACAAAACGCTCAACATAAAGAGGATTTGTCAAATATTGCTCAAAAGTCATCTGCTGATGCGGCCAAATGTGATAACATTGCTCCAACAATTGATAAGGTAGGTATAAAAGTATGGATTGATGGAGAAAGCGTGGATGTTTTGATGAAGCAGCAAATAAAAGAATATTATGAAGAAACTGAATACGGAATAGCTTACTATATAACAGTGAGTGAGCCTAAAAAAACGACAACACTGCCCTATAAAATATTTAAGATCGAATTAACAGATCTGGAAAATGGAGACAGAGGAGAGGCAATATATTGTCTTGAGAATACAAGTTATATAGAACATAAATGATTTACGTAATTTATTTCATCGGCAATGCAATAAATCAATTATAAGCACTACATTTGTAGAACTCTTGATACCCTTTATAAAAATCAATCTACTGCCAGATTGTTTCTGTAATGCGTAACGAAATCGAAGTTCCTCAGAAGTCTGAGGAAAAACACACCGGAACTCTGTCGGTTACGTGACGAACAAAGGTAATCTTCTGGTATTTGCATAGAATTTAAACCTCAAATCAATGAATATGATATTATACGTAAATTGGGATATAGACCCTGTAATATTTAGTCTTGGTTCAGTTAAGCTTCAATATTATGGTTTGATTTTTGTTACTGGGCTTGTCTTATGTTATTATATAATTGGTCATATATATAAGAAGGAGAATATTTATACTCCTGATGCAATGGAAAAGCTTTTTATATATGCAGTTCTTGGTATTTTCGGTGGTGCAAGACTAGGGCATTGTTTATTTTATGATTTTGAATATTTTTCTTCTCATATCATTGAAATATTTATTCCATTTAAAGAGAATGCCAATGGAGTTTATGAATTTATAGGATACAAGGGGTTGGCAAGTCACGGGGGAGCGATTGGTTTGTTTATTTCCATGTTATTATACTCGCGAAAGGTTCATATCCCGAAGAAAGGAGTAATCCAATAGCATTTTTTACTCCTTTCTAATAGTAGAGTAGACTACAACAATTTAATCCAGCAACAATTGCTCTTTATTATATATATAACATTTTTGCGTAACAAAATCAAAACAAGTGAATTTTTGTTGTGGGGATACTCCTATTACACATAATACAGATCTATCTCTACGTCTCCTTACGTAACTTCCAAATTGAGGTCTTTTCTGAGTTACATATTTACTTTGCTGAAAACCAATTTGTTTTAAGATATTACACAATTCTTTTTGCGTATCTGTAAGATCAGCTATTATATCATCATGTACATTATCTATCTTATATATATTTGAATTTACTTTTATGTTTTCTACTGATTGTAAATTTCTTTTACCAGCCAAGCTGTAAACTTCTTGTGCTATATTCTCTGCACTAAAAAGAATACTTATATCAAATAAATTATGCAACTTAATTGATAAGTTCCAATACTGAACATTATAGACCTTAGGATTGTTACGATAACGCAAATCAGGTGTTCCATTCAAACAAGTATGAAGCCAAGTTTCTTTTACTTCACCATAATTTATATTACTATCCAATTGTTTTTCTAATAGATGTATTTGTTGAATATCAGCACTTATATGAGAATAATTAATTATAGCAAAGTCGTTTTTAGTCGTTACTATTAAAACTGAATCATAAAAAATAATTTGAAAAGTCTTGAAATTAAGTGTTAATATACTTGGGATATCAAATTCAAAAAAAACTTTATGATTTCGCTCAATAACATACATATTTTCTGCATAATAATTATTATATACAGGACTAAAAACTAAATACACATTATTGTTTTTTGGCAGAGTAATCCGATTATGTTCGTATTGATGTATTATTTCTCGTAAGTTTACTACTGCTATCTCTTTTTTCAAAGTTAATTTTTTGATTTTATCTTCTAAAGTATGTGCTTTTTTAGATAGTATATTTCTTATAGGAGTAATAAAACCTATTAAGGATGACAAAGTGTTAATCCTTTTAAGTTTTTTATTAGTATCAGCTATAATTGATTCAATTCCTTCATTAGTACTAATTTTGTTCCTATAATTTTGTTTTATATATTCATATTCTTTATCAGTTAATCTAGAAAGAGGTATTATTTCGTCAATGCTAAAATCTTGATTATAATTTGATGAAGAATTGCATTTTTCATCAGTTGGAATATTTTTTATAGAATCAATAGCAGCAGATGTAGCCATTGCTATAGGCCATGCTAACATATTTGAAACAACTTTTGTTCCAAAATTCAAAGATGATTTCTTTATAACACTCGACCTGAGCCTTCTGTTATTTCCATTATACCCCATATATTTGATTTAATTATATAAAAACACCCAACTTTACATTTTAGGGTGTAAAATTGGGTGTTTGTTTTGTAAATCTTTGATTTTCAAAGTTTATTGCGGAGAGACAGGGATTCGAACCCCGGGTGCCTCGCAGCACAACGGTTTTCAAGACCGCCGCAATCGACCACTCTGCCACCTCTCCAAAACTCTTTTTGAGAGTGCCTTGTTTCTCAAAGGCGATGCAAAGGTACGCATTATTTTGGAATCTGCAAATTTTTGAAGTCTTTTTTGCTTATTTTTTTTCAATATGCCCTCAATGTCGTACCTTTGTACACGTAAAATGAATTGATTTTTTAGGAAAAAACATGATATATCCTCAGAACTTTGAACAGAAAATAGGGTTCGACCAGATCCGGCAACTGGTGAAAGGCAAATGTCTCAGTACGCTGGGTATGGAACGAGTAGATGAAATGGCGTTTTCGGATGATTACCGCGAAATAGACAGACGGCTCGAGCAGGTTATGGAGTTTATCAGTATCCTGCAGGGAGAGGACGATTTTCCCAGCCAGTATTTTTTTGACGTGCGTTCTTCCTTGAAGCGGATTCGTGTGGAAGGGCTTTACATGGATGAGTCGGAATTGTTTGACTTGCGCCGTTCTCTGGAAACGATACGTGACGTGGTACGCTTTCTCCGTCAGACGGATGATGAGGAGGACGAGGAGGCGCATTCGCCTTATCCGGCTCTTTATGAACTGGCAGGCGAAGTGATGGTTTTCCCGATGCTGATTGCGCGTATCAATGATATATTGGACAAGTTTGGCAAGGTGAAGGATAATGCTTCTCCAGAACTGCTTCGCATACGCCGTGAACTGGCTGCTACGACAGGAAGTATCTCCCGAAGTCTGAATTCTATTCTTCGTACGGCTCAGGCGGAAGGGTATGTGGAGAAGGATGTGACACCGACCATGCGCGACGGACGACTGGTGATTCCGGTGGCTCCCGGTATGAAAAGAAAGATCCGGGGAATCGTTCATGATGAGTCGGCCACCGGAAAGACCGTGTTCATTGAACCGGCAGAAGTGGTGGAAGCCAACAACCGCATCCGCGAGCTGGAGGGTGAGGAACGCAGGGAAATTATCCGTATCCTGACGGATTTCTCGTCTGTTGTACGCCCGCATGTACCGGCTTTGCTTCAGTCGTATGAGTTCCTGGCCGAAGTTGATTTTATTCGTGCCAAGGCTTTGTGGGGAATGGAAACGGGAAGCGGAAAGCCGTCTTTGGAAGAACGGCAGGTGGTTGACTGGTTTGATGCCGTTCATCCGCTCCTGCAGATTTCTTTGGCCAAGCACGGAAAGAAAGTGGTTCCGCTTGATATCGAGCTGACCCGTGAACAGCGCATTCTGCTGATTTCTGGGCCGAATGCCGGGGGTAAGTCTGTTTGTCTGAAGACGGTGGGGCTTTTGCAATATATGTTGCAATGCGGTATGCCTGTCTCCATGAACGAACGGAGTCATGCCGGTGTGTTCCGTCATATATTCATTGATATCGGTGACGAGCAGAGCATCGAAGATGACCTGAGTACTTACTCATCGCATCTTACCAACATGAAGAACATGATGAAGTATTGCGACGGGCAGAGTCTGATTCTGATAGATGAGTTTGGAGGTGGTACGGAGCCTCAGATTGGCGGGGCAATAGCTGAAGCTGTGCTGAAGCGTTTTAACCAGAAAGGAACGTTCGGAGTCATTACGACCCATTATCAGAACCTGAAACATTTTGCCGAAGACCATGAAGGAGTGGTCAACGGAGCCATGTTGTACGACCGTCATGAAATGCGTGCCCTGTTTCAGCTTCAGATAGGAAATCCCGGAAGTTCGTTTGCGGTGGAGATTGCCCGTAAGATCGGTCTTCCGGAAGATGTTATAGCTGATGCTTCAGAAATCGTAGGTAGCGAATATATTCAGAGTGACAAGTATTTGCAGGATATTGTGCGTGACAAGCGTTACTGGGAAACCAAACGCCAGAATATCCGCCGGCGTGAGAAGCAGATGGAGGAAACCATAGCCCGATATGAGCGTGAACTGGAGGAACTGGACCGGAGCCGGAAGGAGATTCTGAAGAAGGCGAAGGAAGATGCCGGCCGCTTGCTGGAGGAATCGAATGCCCGGATTGAAAACACCATCCGTACGATCAAGGAAGCACAGGCCGAGAAGGAACGTACCCGTGAGGTTCGTCAGGATCTGGCGGATTTCCGACGTCAGGTGGAAGAAGCGGACAAGGCGGCTATGGAAGAGAAGATAGCCCGTAAGATGGACCGTCTGCGCGAGAAGCAGGAACGCCGGAAGGAACGTAAGGAGAGACAGGGAAATGAACCCTCGGTGCAGCCGGTTGTGAAAGTCAAACCGATTGGTGCGGGAGATTATGTACGGATCAAGGGGCAGACCAGTGTAGGGCAGGTGATGGAACTGAACGGAAAGAATGCTGTGGTGATGTTCGGACTGATGAAAACCAATGTGAAAGCTGACAGACTGGAACGGGCGGATGCTCCCAAGCAGACAAATACAATGGCCAAGGCCACTTTTGTAAGCAGTGAAACGCAAGACCGGATGTATGAAAAGAAACTGAATTTCAAGCAGGATATTGATGTCCGGGGTATGCGGGGCGATGAGGCTGTTCAGGCGGTGACTTATTTCATTGATGATGCGATATTGGTAGGCGTGAGCCGTGTGCGGATTTTGCATGGAACGGGTTCCGGAATTCTTCGTACACTGATCCGGCAATATCTGGCAACGGTTCCCGGAGTTGCTGACTTCAAGGATGAACATGTGCAGTTCGGAGGGGCCGGTATTACCGTAGTTGATTTGAAGTGATGAGAAAATAACCGCTTTGCCGGTTTTTACAAAACAAAGTCGTATATTTGCATGCTTTTACACCTTAATATATTTATAAGACAATGAAATCTATCAGAGAATTATACCGCATCGGTACCGGTCCGTCGAGTAGCCATACTATGGGCCCTCGCAAAGCTGCCGAACAATTCCTGGCCAAACATCCTGAGGCTGCTTCTTTTCAGGTAACGCTTTATGGAAGTCTGGCTGCAACGGGAAAAGGACATATGACAGATGTCGCTATTCTGGATACTATCCAGCCGCATGCTCCGGTAGAGATTCTTTGGAAACCGCATATTTTCTTTCCTTTCCATCCCAACGGAATGACGTTCAAGTCGCTCGATGAAAAGGGAAAGGTGACAGACGAATGGACCGTGTTCAGCGTGGGTGGAGGAGCTCTGGCTGAAGAAGGTCACGACAGTCTTTCTACTCCGGAAGTGTATAACATGAATAGCATGAGCCAGATTCTTTACTGGTGTGAACAGACCGGACGAAGCTATTGGGAATATGTGGAGCAGTGTGAGGGAAAAGAAATCTGGGATTTTCTGGCAGAAGTATGGGAAACCATGAAGGCGGCTATCAAGCGTGGCCTGGATGCTGAAGGGGTGTTGCCCGGTCCTTTGAACCTTCGCCGGAAAGCTTCTTCCTATTATATACGTGCCAAAGGTTATAAGGATAATCTTCAGTCCCGCGGTCTGGTTTTTGCCTATGCGCTTGCGGTCAGTGAAGAAAATGCCTCAGGTGGAAAGATCGTAACGGCTCCGACATGTGGTGCATGTGGAGTGGTTCCTGCTGTTTTGTATCATCTGCAACAGAGCAAGGATTTTAGTGATGCGCGTATTCTTAGAGCGCTGGCTACGGCCGGACTTGTGGGAAACGTGGTTAAACACAATGCTTCTATTTCCGGTGCGGAAGCCGGTTGCCAGGCAGAGGTGGGAGTTGCTTGTTCAATGGCTTCGGCTGCTGCCAGCCAGTTGTTCGGAGGCAGTCCTTCGCAGATTGAGTATGCTGCTGAAATGGGACTGGAGCACCATCTGGGAATGACCTGTGATCCGGTGTGCGGATTGGTGCAGATTCCTTGTATTGAACGTAATGCTTATGCTGCTGCCCGTGCGCTGGATGCAAATATCTATTCGGCATTTACGGACGGACGTCATCGGGTCTCGTTTGATAAAGTAGTGGAAGTGATGAAGCAGACCGGACATGACCTGCCTTCTTTGTATAAGGAGACCAGTGAAGGGGGATTGGCCAAGAATTATCAGCCGATGGAGTAATTCGGATGAAACTTTGAGTATTGGAAATAATGAAACAATATAAAGCTTATCTGTTTGATTTTGACTATACGCTTGCGGATTCTTCCCGGGGAATCGTGAAATGTTTCCGGAATGTGCTGGAGCGTCATGGGTATAAAGGAATAGAGGATTTCACCATCAAGCGTACGATCGGAAAGACGCTGGAGGATTCTTTCTCTATTCTGACTGGCGTTACGGATGCTTCTGTGCTGGAAACTTACCGGAAGGAGTATGTGAAGGAAGCCGATCTGTATATGACTGTAAATACGTTTTTGTTTCCGGAAGTGGCCGATACATTGCTGGCTTTGAAGAAGCAGGAAGCAAAGATCGGTATTATCTCTACGAAGTATCGCTACCGGATTATGGAACTGATGGGGCAGAAGCTTCCGGAGGGCATTCTGGATATTGTGGTAGGCGGAGAAGATGTGACTGCTCACAAACCTTCACCTGAGGGATTGTGTCTGGCCTTGGAGAAGTTGGATGTTCAGGCGGAAGATACCTTATATATAGGAGACAGTATCGTGGATGCAGAAACGGCCCAGGCGGGACATGTGGATTTTCTGGGTGTATTGCACGGTATGACTTCCCGTGAAGAACTGGAAGCTTATCCTCATGTTGAAGTAGTAGCCGATTTGAAGGCGTTGCTGAATCATTGAGAAGAAAAATACATTTAAGAAGAAAAATATCTTGAAATCTGTTGGTTGTGTCGGGAAAAAGTTCTAAATTTGCACCCGATTTGAGTCCGTGAAGGTAGAAAAGTGGTCACCTGGTAGATCCACCTTGCGGAAGAAACCCGTTTAATATAAAATAAAAATGTACGTAATTGTAGAAATTAACGGTCAGCAGTTCAAAGCTGAAGAAGGCAAGAAACTGTTTGTTCACCACATTCAGAATGCTGAAAACGGTGCAACTGTTGAATTTGACAAAGTTTTGTTGGTAGACAACAACGGTAACGTAACTGTAGGTGCTCCTACCGTAGAAGGTGCAAAAGTGGTATGCGAAGTTGCTTCTCACTTGGTTAAAGGTGATAAAGTATTGGTATTCCACAAAAAGAGAAGAAAAGGTTACAGAAAACTGAACGGTCATCGTCAGCAGTTTACTGAATTGACTATCAAACAAGTTATTGCTTAATCATTAAAAACGTAGAAGAAAATGGCACATAAGAAAGGTGTAGGTAGTTCTAAGAACGGCCGTGAATCAGCTAGTAAGAGATTAGGCGTAAAGATATTCGGTGGTGCAGCTTGCAAGGCTGGTAACATTATTGTTCGTCAAAGAGGAACAGTTCACAATCCGGGCGAAAACGTAGGTATGGGTAGTGATCACACTCTTTACGCATTGGTAGACGGTACCGTATGTTTCAAGAAAGGTCGTGAAGACAGAAGCTATGTTTCTGTAATCCCTGCTGAAGCATAATCCGTTTCGAAAAAGAAAAAGGAAAGAGCTGTCCGAATTATACTCGGATGGCTCTTTTTGTTTATCTGACTAATTAGCTGAAAAAATAGTATGAAAAAGCATAAGAAATGGTTTATAGCTCTCGGCGTATTTATTCTTTTGATGATTGGTGGCGGTTGTACTCTGGCAAGCTTGCTTCTTGACCGTCCGTTCCGTATTTCCGGGCCGACCTTTTTGTATATAGACAACGATGATACAATGGATTCTGTATGTGTGAAGATGGAGAAAGAACTTCAGGCTTCTTCTCTGACAGGATTCCGCCTGCTGGCCTCGGTGTATGGTTATAAGGAGCATATCCGGACAGGAGCTTATCGCATAATTCCTTCAGAAAATATTTATAAAGTCTTTATCCGTCTGGAGCGCGGACATCAGACTCCGGTAAGGCTGGTGTTGCCCAGTGTGCGTACTCTTGACAGGCTGGCGCGGAGTGTGTCCCGGCAGATTATGGCTGATTCGTCGCAAATAGCCAGGTTACTGAATGATACAGTTTACTTGAAGGAGCTGGGATTTACCCGCGAAACTCTTCCTGCTTTTTTTATTCCCAATACTTATGAGGTTTATTGGAATATGACGGCTTTGGATTTTATGAAGCGGATGCAGAAGGAATACAAGCGGTTCTGGAATGCAGAACGTGTGGCGAAAGCACAGGAAGTTGGGCTTACTCCGGTAGAGGTCGCAACATTGGCTTCTATCGTAGAAGAGGAAACAGCCAATAATACCGAGAAGCCGGTAATTGCGGGGCTTTATTTGAACCGCTTGCGGATAGGTATGCCTTTGCAGGCCGATCCGACCGTCAAGTTTGGTCTGCAGGATTTTGGGTTAAGAAGAATTCTGCATAAGCATCTGGAAACAGATAGCCCCTATAATACTTATAAATATGCCGGTCTGCCTCCCGGTCCCATCCGGATACCTTCCGTTGTCGGACTGGAAAGTGTATTGAATTCTCAGAAGCATGATTATTTGTATATGTGTGCCAAAGAGGATTTCTCGGGTACGCATAACTTTGCTTCAACACTTTCGGCGCATCAGGCAAATGCCCGGCGCTATCAGATGGCTTTGAACCGTGCAGGTATTATGCGCTAAATGCAGTCTGGTCTTCTAATTATCTATGAAGTGTGCATTCGTATGTGCGTTGCCTGTATTTGGATACAATTTGTCGTTTGTAGCAGATTTATTTGAACAACAGGTTGCCTGTTAGGATACTTTTATATAAATTTGGCGAAACTTTAAATTAGAAAGCAATTATGAGCAATAAGCAGAAGAGATTCCTCCTTCCCGAGGATGAGATACCAAGATACTGGTATAATATTCAGGCAGACATGAAAAACAAACCTTTGCCTCCATTGAATCCGCGTACAAAAGAACCGCTGAAACCTGAGGATCTGTATCCGATCTTTGCTGAAGAGTTGTGTCGGCAGGAATTGAATCAGACAGATGCCTGGATCGAAATACCGGAAGAAGTGCGTGAAATGTATAAGTATTATCGTAGTACTCCGCTGGTGCGTGCTTATGGACTGGAAGAGGCTTTGGGGACTCCGGCTCATATTTACTTTAAGAATGAAAGTGTCAGCCCGATCGGATCGCATAAATTGAATTCAGCCCTGGCACAGGCTTATTATTGCAAAAAAGAGGGTGTTACGAATGTTACGACAGAAACTGGTGCCGGACAATGGGGTGCAGCCCTTTCCTATGCTGCCAAAGTGTTTGGACTGGAGGCTGCGGTTTATCAGGTAAAGATCAGCTATGAGCAGAAACCGTATCGCCGGAGCATTATGCAGACATTCGGTGCACAGGTCACTCCTTCACCTTCTATGTCAACCCGTGCTGGAAAGGATATTCTGACACGCACTCCTAATCATCAGGGGTCATTGGGTACGGCTATCTCTGAGGCTATTGAGCTGGCTCGTACAACTCCCAATTGTAAATATACTTTAGGATCTGTCTTGAGTCATGTAACACTTCATCAGACGGTCATTGGTCTGGAGGCAGAAAAGCAGATGGAAATGGCTGGTGAGTATCCGGATGTAGTGATAGGTTGCTTCGGTGGTGGTTCTAACTTTGGCGGTATCTGTTTTCCTTTTATGCGTCATACTATCTTGGAAGGTAAACAAACCCGTTATGTTGCCGCTGAACCTAATTCATGTCCTAAGTTGACCCGTGGTAAGTTCCATTATGATTATGGAGATGAGGCCGGATATACTCCATTGCTTCCGATGTTTACGCTGGGACATAATTTTGCGCCTGCTAATATTCATGCAGGAGGTCTCCGTTATCATGGTGCCGGGGTTATCGTATCTCAGCTTTTGAAAGATAAATTGATGGAGGCTGTTGATATTCCTCAATTGGAAACATTTGATGCCGGTTGCTTGTTCGCACGGGCGGAAGGTATTATTCCGGCTCCGGAATCATGTCATGCCATAGCAGCGGCGATTCGTGAGGCTAATAAATGCAAGGAAACAGGAGAAGAAAAGGTTATTTTGTTCAATTTGTCCGGACATGGATTGATTGATATGAGTGCTTATGATCAGTATTTATCAGGAAACTTGATGAACTATAGTTTGGAAGATGAAGAGATCGAGAAGAATCTGAAAGATATTGAGCTTTTGTAAGGAGAATGATTTGATCTTTTATTTAATTCTAAATAAGAATGTTATCGGGAGTTCTGAAGAACTCCCGATATTTTTTTTTATAAAAAAGTTCTCCAAATGCTTGCAGATTCAAAAAATAGTCGTACCTTTGCACCCGTGATTGAGAAACACCTCAACACAAAGCAAAGGATGGCCCGTTCGTCTATCGGTTAGGACGCAAGATTTTCATTCTTGAAAG
>OLGJ01000121.1_pt1 | contig 59170 bp, 51 predicted proteins | sample 1605431 | NCBI WGS metagenome assembly OLGJ01 (sample SAMEA3888920, study PRJEB22519) | human gut metagenome | biome: human gut; feature: human-associated habitat; material: faeces | place: Denmark | collected 2009
AGATGAAAACAGAAGACATTATGGTTGATGCCAACAGGGTTCGTGAAAGACGAGCAGTTTTGCGTCAATTAAATCTTTATACTGCATAAACCATGAGAATAACTGAGGAACAAATGGCTTTGATACATTCTCTTCGTTGTGAAGGGCTGGCTTCTAATGAAGAGAATTTGCGATTGATCGATTCTTTCTATAGCACTCGAAACAACAATGTTGCGGATGCTTTGCTGAATGAGGCCTATCAAGAAGATGAGTCTGGTGTTGTTGCCTATTATGTGGTGAAAGATAGCGATGCTAATGTGTTGTTCTTCTTTTCTTTGAAGTGTGGATTGTTGGTTGTGAATATCTTTTCTTATTTGCTGCTGATTGTGACCCTGATGAGCATCTTGTGAACTATTATAGCCAAAAGTTGAAATTTAAGAAAGCAGACGAGCATAGTGCTGCAATGCCGATTTATGATTTTACATGTAAGTTCATGTATCAAGAAATTGCGGAATTAGAAAAGAAGCGAATGAAGTTCTATGAGAACTTTAATCATGATGAAGATGCTGTCTAATCTTTTCTGACTGCATCAGGTCATAAAGAACTGGGGCAAAATCATATTGTTTTTTAAATCAGATCACTGCTGGCCCGTTTAGAAATCATCGGTTTAAAAAGGCTAGGATACCATATGAGTGCAAAGGTACAAAATCAAATCGAATACACAACTTCTAGAACATAAAATATTGGATATTAATAACTTATATAATAATCGTCCAGACGAAACGGGACACTAGTGCAGATTTGAGTGAAGCTAAGAATCAAGAAAGAGGGTGTGGCTTATGACACACCCTCTTCTTTGTAAAACAGCTGTTTTTTATACTTTAATTATATATAAGTAAAAGATGTTATAATATTTATCACTTATCTTATGTTTATTACAGGACATGTACCAGGCGGATTGGCATGGCCCTGTAAGTCCCGGTGTTTTTACCTGCATTACCGCTGACGAAGCGGAGATTCGACATGGTGCAAATCTTACCATACACATCTAAATAGCGATACCAGAAGCCATACTCAGGACTGGTGGTGTCGAAACCCTGATTTCCTGAGAGTAGCGTGCGGGTCCATAGGCTGACATGGGTGACATTTCTGAAAGCATCACCCTCCACATATCCTGTGGCTGGCAAATAGATTACGGGCAGCTCCGAATTGTCTGTTGTTATCTCAACACTGTTGTACGCCTCGCCCGACAAGGTGTAGCGGGTCTCCTCTTTCAGATTACCGCCGTCTATGATGTCTTGGAACACACTATTCTCGGGAATAGTGAAACCTTGAGGCAGATTGCCGATAAGATTACCTGCATTTGCCTGATCCTGTTTCGCTTTAGCAATATGGAAGTATCCGCCAATAGCACCCTTGTTAGCTTCCAACGCCTTGGTGCCCGGAGCATAGCATCTGTCGCTGGAGGCTCCGAGGTTGCGGTCGAGCATGACGTATGTTTTACTCTTTCCTTTCACCTTCACTACACCGTAGTAGAAACGGCCGCTGACACGAGATTGATCAACAGGCGGTTGCTGGTTGCTGGCATCTATCTTGTGGAAGAGTCCACAATGATAAACGGGATACGTGATAGCAATGTCGTGTCCATTCTCCTGATAGGTGATGGTGAAGTCGCCGATCCAGATGTCATAGTTGCCAGCACCGCTGTTCAGCGTCACTTTCCAGTTGCCGTCTCCATTATCCGTTACCTTAAACAAGTTGCTGTTTGCGCCATAAGTCACATCATCACCCGTTTTCTTTGGAATCAAATAACTGAACTCGTTAGTTCCCACCCCGAAGTGCAGACCATCGTTTCTGACAAAATCTTTCAGCATATCCTCCGGTCTGATACCTTTAGTATATGGCAGGAATTTGTTGAAATAGTCATTATATTCTTCCGATGTGCCCACATTGCTTGATGTCACAAGCTTTACGCGTCTGTCAGAACGCTTGAAGTCCTTACCTTTCTGGGTCACGGTTATGGTGCGGGTCAAGTCGCCCGACTTCACGATTACCGTTCCTGGGCGTGGTTCCTCAGAGTATTCATTTTTATCTACCGCAATCGAAATCTTATATTTCTTACCTGTAGTAGAGTTTGGACCGTCAGTATCCGGCACGGTGATAGTCTCACTGACCGTGACACCTTTTATCCAGTCATCGGACGTAGAGAAAGTCGGCTTCTCATTGTTCTTGATAGTTGTAACGACAGTGGCGATAATATTCTCATCATCCCATGCGCCGCTTACTTGGTCGCTTACTCCCAGATGATAGTCCTTGCAGGCTATCATATCGTTAACCAAAGGATTATCATCTTTCACGTCTACCATCATTCGGTTCTCGGGATATGGGTCTTTAATAGCCTCTGCTTCTGTGGGCCAGCCATAGGTGTTCACGTGAGTGATTTTTACTGTATAGGCATGGTTGCGGAGCAACGGCATGGCATCCTTTGTTTTGTTGTCGAGGAAAGCCACCTTATAGTAAGACTCCACACTATTATATTTACCCTTCACGATGAGATAGGCTTGACCGGCGGCAGTCTCATAGAAAGGTGTTTCGCCTGTCTGCCATCCGCTATTAGCTTTGCTTGCATCATCTGGCACATTGACTGCTGCTGCATTATAGTCAAAATCCTTGGGAGCTATGGTTCCCTTGTCTGCAGCTTCATACACCTGGAAGCTTTCCAATTCAAACGTATTGTCGTCTTTGAAATCACTGGATGTAGTCTTCTCATACTTGACGTTTACCTTGGCAAACTGGCGCAGCAAACTGATTTCTGGATTTGCCTTCATCAAGTTTGACACGCTGATCATTCCCCAGCAGACAGGATTCTCTGTGTTGATTGTTCCCGAAATGGCAGCCTTGTCCAAACCACTCTGACATTGAGTATCTGACAAATCACCGTCATTGGCAACCAGATGAATCATTGTAGCCTTGTCCGTGACTGGCACTTTCACTTTGTAAGTGTTGTCGGTGCCCGACACAAGTTCGTAAGCGGAAACGCTTTGGTTCGACAGGAACACTCCTTTATCATCGTAAGCCACTACGTTCAGACTCTTCAATCCCGTATCGCCAGCCCTTGTCAGCTCCTCTTTTGAAAAGTCGGGAAGGTTGATGGTGAGCGTGATGCCCCCATCTTCCACCCCATTCTTGTTGCTTGGGCTGGAACCTTCGTTCAAAGTGTCGCTACATGCTGCCAATGTCAGCAGTGCCACTAAAAGAGATATTATCTTTTTCATTTCCTTACTTACTTTACTTGTTTATACATCTGATGGTTTACCAGGATGCCAGTTACCATTGTCATAATATCCTGTATCGGTATACTTCTCATAACTTCTACCTCCGAAAAGGGTATATTTCTCTTCATAGGCATCCTTTTCAAACTGAAGGACTATACCCTTCTCATGATAGCCGTCAACCGCTTTTAAACTTATCGTTGTCTTCCACCAGTCTCCTACTTGTTCGCTTTTAAAACTCTTGGCGCTGTGACCATCCCAAGTGTTGTCCCAATGTACATATTGTTTATTATCTCCTGAGGATGTCGGATTGTCTGTTGCGACACCGAACTTAAACGCCCAGCCTAATACTTTATTCTTGGTATAGACAACATAATTGATATCCTTAACTATCGGCTTCTCATCGAAAATACGATAATAAGGGTCTGTTGTCGGGTCGTAAAGTATCCAACCTTCTCTATCCTCATAGTTAAAAAGGGGGATACCAGGCGCCATGTGCTGAGGGCAGCGGTGAAGGTCCGCACCATCGTTGATGAAGCTGTAGAATATCATCAATGTCTCGCCAGGCTTGATCGGTGTAGTTTCTTGACCGTCGCCTTTATCCAATCTATATCCTTTAGCATTAAAATCCATGTCCATGTAGTACCATCCTGGATTATTCGTGTCCCCAGTCATACCGCTTGGATTATTATATTTACCATTAAAGTACCACACATTTTCTTTAGGTATTGCTGTTCCTGTCGTTTCACCCTTTTGAGAATAAATATATACATTATGTCTACTTGTTTGCATCTTATTGTCCCAACTCCAAGAATCGTTCCAGTTGTTATTGTTATCACCTGTTCCATAGTATTCATCCAAAATACCTTGGAATTGGTTAGTATTAAACTTGTCTTTATTTGACGACCTGTCATTAATGGCACGGAAATAGATACGGTAATTGTCAACCGGAGGTCTTACAGTTACTTTAATATCTCTGTACTTATAGTTGCTATTATACGAGTCTTTCGAGTGTACTCGGAATGTATGCACTGTAGTTGTTCCAGGGTCGGTTGTAGCCTCCACCTGGAATGTTCCCTTGGGAGCGTTTTCATCGGATGGCTTCGATATATTGATAGTTGAGCTACCAATGGTGGAAGTCTGCTCGTTAGGAAGCACGATACCTCCCAAGTTTGTAACCCAAGTGAATACCTTTGTGTTGGTTTTTGCACTTGCCTCATAATAGATGATTACCTCCAATGGATCAACCTCAAACAGAGGTTCTACATTGTAGTCTACATCCAGATATTTCTTCAGGTTGTTAGCCTTCAGCCATATCTTGGTCTTTCCTTTCGGAGGAAATTGACCTTCCCCATTTCCATAAGCACTCATGGGAATCTCGGGATTAATCCTAAAGGTGATAATATGATTGACCTCATCTCTTTTATCTACAACGACGAGGGGCTTACCATCAACAATCGCATCGCAACCAAACTCCACATTCACCCAATTTGACTTGTAGGAAATAGAGTCTTCCTCTATGGAGGTTATTTGAGCGCTTGTCTTGTTTACCCACAGTGTGGTATGGCTGAAGTCTGCATCTATCGTTACAGGAGTCCAGTCCTCTACGCTCACATTACAGTTGAGAGTCATGTTTCCCAGACTCTTGATCTTGCCGATAATCTCATAATAGGTGCCACGAGGGAAAGTTGGGACTTCTTTGGAAGTTGAACTCTCGTCCTGACGATGTCCCAGCATAATCTTATAGTAGTTCTTAATGTTACCATTCACAGAGCCATTAACTTTGAGGGTAGACTGCTGAGAGGCTTCGGCGATATAACGCTCAGGCAGATAGTAAGTGCCTTGAAAAAGCCACTTATCGGCGGCATTCTGTGGAGCAGCTTTAGGAGTAGCACCCTGAACAAGGGTGATGATGTCCTTATTATTCACATTGGCATTGGTTGCATCCTCTGTCCAGTCTCCCGCCTTATAATAACCACCCTTATTGCTTGCCTCAGAAGAAGTAGCATAAACTTCACTTTCAAAACCATTGGCATAATCTTGGCTAACACTAGAGGCTGGCTTGCTAAATGCTCCATCCCAACTCAGCGTGGTGCTAGGAGAAAGCTTTTGAGCCAGAATATCCTTGATGATATAGCTATTACCATTGAATGCAGAACCTTCAGCAGTAGGATCGAAGATAAGATTCAGCTTAACCTTTACGCATGTAAACTTCAGGTTAGCTGCCACCTCTGTATATTTCTTACCACTTTTTTCTATTTTTGTATCGATGATATTACCGTTTACATCCTTTGGCTCATAAATCATCGGGATGTTTGTAGAAACAGGCATTCCCGGTTCTTTTCCAACTTCATAACCCAGAACTATTTTTTTGAGATCATCTTCAGTTTGGATATTCTTACCACTCAACACCTTGTTCATGTTGGCAACCACATAGATATGGTAAGTGCCCGGTTCGATATTGAGCTGATAGTTAGCTACATGCGGCTCTACCATCATCGTAGCCAGTGGGGCAGGGAGCGTCTCTACCAGGAGCTTGCCTTCATTTCCTGTAGGGAAAGCATAGAGGGTCAGGTCGTTGATCTGGCATTCATCTACCGTAGCATTATAGGTAGGAAGGCCGGAAGCATCGTCGGTACGGGTGCCGCGGCTGCTGAGCACGGTTGGCACGAGTACATGCAAGTTGCTTTCTGACGAAATGGGAGCGCGCTCGCCTCCAAGTTCGTCAGAGCAACTTACTGTAACCAACAATATAAACCAACTAACTAAACTTAAAATGAAATCTCGTATTTTCATTGTTTCTAATTTTTAAAGTCAAATACTCTTATGAGCTAAATGCCCCGAAAGGGCTCTGACACCTGAAACGGTTAGAAATCGACACGCTGGATGCGCTTGCTCCAATGCAGGATGGAAATGCTGAGCTGCATATATTTCCACTGGTTGCCCTGGAGGAAGAAGTCGAGCTTGTAGTCATACTCTCGGTCCAGGAATTCCTGTGCTGAATATTGGCGGGCTTCGAAGGCGCCACGGCCTTGAGCCAGACAGTCAGCAAGATTGATGCGTGCCACCTCTTCGCCAGTAGTCTTGTTCGTGATGGTGAGGATGGCGTTTTTGTCGTTTTCTGCTGCCGGATGCCAGATGAGTCGGGAGAACATGAGGGCGGCATGAGCGGTGCGCTCCTTTACATTGCCCTCCTTATCTTTAAACTCAGTGGTCCAGGTATAGTATGGGGTATATGTCAACTCCTCGTCGGGGAGGAGAGAGTTGTCGTAACTGATATCGCCGTTGGCATTGGTTATCTGATAACTGAAGTCATCGGCATTGATGTTGGCAGGCTCGTCGGTCTGATGCAGGCTGATGGTGAGCTGCTTGGTATCACGAACCAGACCGATGGTATGGCGTGTAACCTGCAGGTCTTTTACTTCAACCAGTTCGTTGCTGAGTCCTTGCCAGAGTGTATCGAGCGGTTGGCTCTGGTTGTTCACCTTGCCCTGTTCGCGGTCGAGTCGTGCATGGAGGGCGGTGATGTTGTCACCCTGCTGTGGCAGAGCTATCTGGAATTTGGCACCTGGCTGCGCGAGTGCATCTTCGTATTTCTTTTGGAAGGCGAAGGTTGCGAATCGGTATTTGCCCGGTTCCAGATTGATTCGCATGGCATAGTTAGGGTCCTTGAGCGGCTGTGATGTCGCATCGTTATAGGCATCATGGCGAGCAATGAAGTTGCCCTGCTCGTCGTATACGAATACGCTGAGTCCGCCCACATGATCATTGAACATGTCGGCACGCTGCACGTTGTAGTCGTACTTGAACTGCAAGTCAACACCCATGTCACAAGGAGGCAGGTCGTCGTGCATCAAGTCGTTGCAGCTGCTGAGCATACTGCCCGCCATGATGAATCCCCATCCCATGCATATATTCTTGATCCAACTGTTAAACTTCTTGTTTGCCATGATGCTTATCTGTTTTATGAAAAAGTAAAGTGTATAAATTGATTCTTATTCTTCCGATATAGCCAGCCGCTCCTTAGCGCTAGAGCGGCTGAGCTATATATAATAATGTGTTATGGATTACAATTCTACGTTCTGTGAACGCTTAGCCCAGTCGAGGATCTTAACCGCTACGTTGATGTACTGCTCGTTCTCGTCGTCTGGATCAGTAGGCTTAACCTCTGGAACGTCAGGATAACCAAGACCAGTAACCTTATTTACAGAAAGCTCGTACCAGTTGTTGCGGAGTACACCGTAGCGACCGAGATACTTTTCGTTATTTGTACCATAAGGTTCGCCAGTAGTCCAAGGAGTCAACTCGTTGAAGTGCTTGATGCGAGCGATGTAGTAAGCTTCGCCATTGTAATATGTAGAGATACCAACTCTTTCTTCTTCTGCTGTTTTTTCCTTTAAGCCGAGCTTTGTATTGATCGCCTTAACCTGGTCTTCAGTAAGAGCGGTGGTTGCACCAACATGAGTAACATTAGCAGCAGCAACAAGATGAACTCCTGCCTCTGTCAAGTTATTTGTAGGAGCATTAAGCGTTACTGTAACCTTAGAAGCATCAGACTCTTTAAGTACCTCCTGAGCCTTAGCCTTAATCTGAGTTTCAAGATCTGCTTCTTTCCAGAGAGCGGTATTGTTACCAATCTTATAGAATGTCTTTTCTGTACCTGTGAAGCCCTTAGGAGTGAAGACAGCCTTAAACACTACACGTGTGGTCTGACCCTGCTTCATGTTGTTAAGATCGAAGGTGTTCTCAAGGCAATACTGAGGATGGGTCTCACCTGCCTCACCTTTAACCTCATTATTTTTAATCATGTTGAAGGCAGTCTCGCAAGCACCAACAGTTGAAAGATCTGTGTTATAGTTTGGATCAGTACCCCAATATACACGCTTGAAGGCAGAAGTAGTTGATCCATCATAGAAACGAGCATTAGCCCATATATCAGTCCAAGAGGTCTTCAAACCAGCAGTCTGATGAACCGGGAAGGTTGACTTATTGGTTACGTCGAGCTGCCAAGAGTTTATTTTCACGTTGGCATCTTTGTATGTTCCATCAGCAATATCGTAACCAGTTGTCGTAAAGTCCTTCATTGTAACCTTAGCCAAGCCACGCTCTACATATACTGTTGTGGCTGCAGAGATCTCAGCCTGCTTCTTAGAAGCATAGATATGAGAAATCTTTACGAGAGTTTCAGGTTCACCATCTGCAACATACTTAGGAGCGTTTGCCATAAAGAAACCGTTGTCATGCTTCAAGTAGTTGTCAGCATTTGCGTTATCAGCGGTTTTACTCCAATTTGCATAAGTATCGGTAGTAGCAGTAGGCAATGTTACCTTCTTTTTAGTAGCATCAACATTATTGTTGAGAAGAATCAGAGCATAATAATTGCCACTTTCTCCCACAGCAGCATTAGTAAGCTTAGCTGTCACCGTGGCAGTAGTGGTAATACCACTATTTGCAGGATCTTGCTTTGTCCAAGGTTCCATACTACCAAGATCCACTGTCTCTATGTACTTATAGTCTTCCCCGTCTTTCTGGAAAACAAGAAGAGTAGCATCATTTACAGCATACTCATCAGCAGTACCTTCATCAAATGAAGGCTCGCCAGCTGTGGCACGAGTACCTCTTGCACCAGAAGTAGAACCGCTTGTAGAAGGCAAGTTGATGGTGAAAGTTGCATAACCAACACCTGCTTCGTTATTACCAGTACCTGGACCTGCAGTTCCCAGATCCTCATTGCTTGAACAGCTTGCTGTCATAGCTGCGATGACAGCCAAGCCAAATAAATGTTTAATCTTCATAATTTTTGAAAGTTAAGCTTGTTTATAATCGTTATTCTCTAATTTTCTGTTATTCCAATTCCTTTATCTGCTTGAAGACATCTCTTACACGCTCTGCCTCTTTCGAGTTGCCTGCCTTGGCAAGATGCTTTTCGGCAGAAGTAAGATCGCCTTTCTGCAAATCGGTGCAGGCGGCATTGAGATTCGCAGCCTCATCATCTGGGAAGAGGCGGACGGCAATGTCGAATACCTCGTTAAACTCTGGCGAACCCGGCTCGTAAGTCTGTGCCACCAGGAACATCTCCTGCAGAGAAAGCTGCTGAGGCTTGGTCTTCAATATCTCCTTGGCTTCTTCGATGCTGAACGGACGAACCGTGTAGGTTACCGTATAGTCGCTATGACGGAGACGAGGATAGATATGATCCAGGATGTAGCGGTAACTAGCCGGATGGAGCTTTCTGATCTTCAGGTCCTTATCGTCGGGAGCCAGCGAGGAGTTAGCTATCTCGAGTATCGCTTCCTTATCAGCCAGATTACTTGCCTGGATCTTCTTCTTGAATCCTTCCCAGTCTTCCGGTGTAGCCTGATAGGTAAAGAGCTTGCTGTTTAAGGTGTAGAGGCTGCTCACATATTTGCGGAGGGCAGCTGCACGCTCGTTGGCAAGGCGCTTGTTGTTGGCATACGAACCATCAGGCGAAGCAAAACCATGGATATCAATATCTGTGATTTCAACGTTCTTGTCGTTCTTCACCAGGTCGATGGTGGAAGTAATCTTCTTCAGCTCAGTAGCATTCTCACGGAAGTTGGCAAGGATATTACTCTTGTTAACCACAAAGCTGAGATAAGCTTCACCCTTTTCGGCTCTCACCTTCTTGGCTTCCGCCTTCGGCTGCACGAAGAAATCCTTCGTAATCTTCGGTGTACGGTCGATATCCGCAATCGGCGTATTGTCCTGTTCTATCAGGTTGCCGCATCCGCAGAGATCTTCTTTTACCGAGAGTTTGAACTTCTTCATCCATTTCTGATAAGGAACAGACTGGGCGAAGTAAACTTGCTGACTGGTCTTATTCTTGCGGGTAAAAACCTGTGCCTGCGGATTCTTCTTGCTGTCGGCAAGTCGGCGGTATCTTACAGCCTGGTTTCTACCCTGGATGATGATAGGGTTGAGAGCGATAGAATCAGTTCCTACCATTACCGGTGTGAAAACTATCTGCTGCTCTGATTTCATCTTCAAATCGTTCAGATTCATACGGAAGGCAACGTCCATCCGGTTGCCGTTCTTGCGTGCCGAGACGCTTTCTACCTGAATCTTGCCCCCTGCCAGCTGTTGAGCCTGAGCAGGCATGATGCCCTGAGAAAAGAGTATGCAGAGAGGCGAAATGACCGCATAAAGCTTCATTTTATCCATATTATGATTTCCCTAAAATTTTTTGTATTCTGTCTAGTTCTTACGTGTTTATATTGTCAGTTAAAACAACAGTTAAATTAAATTCTTAGAACACGTATATGAGAGATAGTGCGGCTTTTGTAGGGCCCACATAGTTGCGGTGGTCTTTGTCGAGACATTTTTCGCATCGTCCGTAAAGCTTGTAAGGACTGTAGGCATATCCCAAACCGATAGACCCTTCGAAATTGAGGTGCTTATTAAGCAACCACTGATAGCCGTAGGTAAGGCCTCCACCTACATACCAGCCTTCATAGTGCCTGCCCTCCAGAGTTTTCGGCAGGATGCCGAAGGGCATGTCAATGTTTTTAATGTTGTATTCACCGCCTAGGGCATGGATTCCGAAGAAATGGCCTCCAAACTTCTGGCAGGTGTACCATCTGTATTCCGGCATAACATTCCAGAATCTCATCTTCTTGTCGCCCGAGAACTTCCAGGGGTTCAGGGTTCCGAAGAGTTGGAAGGTTGTTTTCTTGCCCGTGCCGATTTCTATGCCGGCGTTGGCAGATGTAGAAGCCCATCCCAGTAAGTTGGTCTTCAGAGCGACCTCCTGCGCTCGCGTCGCTGCCGTTGAAAGGATTAGCAGCAGCAACATTGCTGATTTTATGAATGTTTGCTTCATCATATCTTTACTTTTATATTTGGTTTCGTTATATTAAACTTAGCCATCGTTCGCTAGTTGGTATCTTTTTTCGGCTGCAAATTTAAGAGAAAATCCAATACGAAGCAAGAAAAAGTTTCAAAAAGGTTATATTTCTTTGTGCAAACGTTTGCACGCTTTATGCAACCTGTTTACGCACACACATCATAAAGTACATGATTGATGGCTGCCTTAATCATTTCCAGTGCCTTGCCATGTTTCTTCTTATTGATGTTCAAAAAATATTTGTCAGCGGTAGGTTGCGAATTTTAAAAGAGACCCGGTAATTTTCATCATAGCTTACTTCACCTTGTTTTTTCCCTATTTTTCTTTGTGGGTTCAAAGTTTTTTTGTACTTTTGCACTGCATTCCTTTTGCAGGCAGTGCATGTTATGAGTATGTCAATTCATCAGTTTTATTGAATATGAATCGTTTTCGCATAGATACCCACGAATATTTTCAGAAGCTTTATAGAAAGTACTATAAGGCATTGATGCTCTATGCGCTCAAAATAACTCATGATGAGGAAACTGCGGAGGATATCGTGCAGAATGCTTTTCTCAAGCTTTGGGAGAAAAGGATTGACATGGAAAATGAAGCGATGGTTCGCTCTTTCCTCTATCTTTCGGTACGCCAGCGTTCGATAGACCGTTTTCGCCGTACGCAGGTGGAGGATAAATACCGGAAATATGTCTTGGGAGCGAGTGATGCGGTAGAAAAGGAATGGGATGACGAAGAGATATTCAGTAATGAACTCTATCGCCGTCTTTTCAAGGCTATTGATGAGTTGCCCCCACGCCAGCGTGAAATCTTCCTTGCCTATATGGAAGGTAAAAGCAATGCGGACATAGCCGAGGCCATGCATATCAAGGTTGATACCATCAGAGTTCAAAAAAAGCGTGCGCTCAAGACTTTGAGAGGTAAAATCAGCAGGGAGGAACTGATTTTGCTGTTATTGCTAACAATTTAACATCTTTTACGGATTTCTTGTAAACGTTTGTCTTGTTTCTTCGTAATTAAGATAACAAGACAAGATTATCGTATGGATATATATGACATCATTTCACGTTCCCTGTTACATCGTTTGGATGAAGGGGAGCAGCAACAGTTGGACCAGTGGTTGGCTGAGGACGAGGGGCATCTAAGGCTCTACCAGTCGTTTTTAGCCAAGAAAGATCTGGTAGAACAATATCACAAGTACCAGGCTTTTGATGAAGAGCAGGGTTGGAAGAAACTGGCTCCGTTATTGGACAAGCCTGCCAAGTTACACCTTATATATATATGGCGCAGGAATTTAAGAAAGATAGCTGCTGTTGCAGCAGTGGGAATGTTCCTGCTTTTGGGTGGTTATCACCTCTATACGCAGCCATCCCAGATTTCTCATGAGCCTGTCAAGGTAAATCAGGAGATGGTGGAAGCCATAGCCAAGGCAGAAAGTAGCAGTGTCAATGAGGCTACCATACAGGTGGGCAACCAGAAGCCGCAGCAGGTGAGGTCACTTTCCTCCTGGCTCAAGACCCTGGCAAAGGCTGATGTGGATGATCATCTGCTCAGCACCATTACCACCCGTCATGACAAGGAATTCTGGACCACGTTGCCTGATGGAACACGTGTGCATCTGAACGGAAATTCCCGCATTTCCTATCCGTTGGCTTTCAGTGGAGGTACGCGTGAGGTGGCTCTTGTGGGAGAGGCTTATTTTATTGTGGCCAAAGACCGGGAGCATCCTTTCATCGTACATACAGCTCAGGGTGCTATCAAGGAGTATGGTACGGAGTTTAATGTCAACACCCAAGGTGAGCACACCAGTGTGGTTCTTGTAAACGGCAGCATCAGCGTGATTCCCAAATCCGGGAAAGAGCGTATGATGACTCCTGGCCTCCTGGCTGAAATGGGCTCTTCGGGTGTAAGCATGAGCAAGGTGGATGTGGCTCCATATATTGCCTGGAATACTGGTCAGTATAGCTTTGAAGACTCTTCACTGGAGGAAATCATGCAGGTTGTGGGCAAATGGTATGGCAGGAATGTCACCTTCGCTTCTGCTCCTTTGCGCAAGATACGCCTTACGGGTACTCTCAGCCGGTATGAGAGTATTGAAAGTACACTGGAGGTAATCTGTACGATTGCCCAGGTGAAGATGGAGCAGCAAGGCTATCAGATTGAAGTTCATTAATTATGGTTTAAAAAATAAGAGAGAATGAAAAAAACGTATTTTTCTACCATGGGTATGGCACTCATTTTGGGTGCTTTGCCTTGTTGGGCTTCTTCCTCTCCTCTGGAAGGGGTGGCCCAGCAGCAGCGTGTGCTCAAGGCCACTGTTACCCTAAAGCTTGACAAGGTGGGCGTCAAGGTCTTCTTCAGCGAGATGAAGAGGCAGACGGGGCTTGATTTCGTGTGTTCTTCTGAATTGGCCAGACATTTGTCGCCAATCACCCTTCATGTGAGTGGTGCAGATGCAGCGCAGGTATTGGATCAGGTGTTAGGCAGCAGGGGTTGTCAGTGGAGCCGTAAGGGTAATATCATCATGGTCACCCGAAAGGAGTCTAAAGTACAGGGCTACCGTTTGCTCAAGGGTTATGTGAAGGATGAAGAGGGTGAAGCTGTGATTGGTGCCTTTGTCAAGGTGGAGGGTACCGATATCCAGACGGTTACTGATGCGAATGGATATTATCAGATCAAGGTGCCTGCCTCCCAAAGCAAGGTAACCTACGGTTATTTGGGTATGGACACGGCTTCCTATATGCTGGCCTCTGGGTCTTCCAATGCCACTCATCATGTGAAGATGACCTCCAGCAATGAGTTGAAGGATGTGATGGTGACCGGTTATCAGACCATCTCGCGTGAGCGTGCTACTGGTTCCTATACCATTATCAGCAAGGAGGATCTGGAGAAACGTCATTCTGCCAGTCTTGCCGATGCCCTGGATGGTCTGGTGACGGGTATGCAGAGTGAGGATGATGGAAGAGGTGGCAGGAAGTTTACCATCCGTGGTATCAGTACGATGAATGCCAACAAGACTCCGCTGGTGGTAGTGGACGGTTTCCCTATCATGGATAACAACGATGTAGACTACAAACTCTCCTCCAATCCTAATCTGACGGCGTTGGAACGCATCAACCCGGATGATGTGGAGAGCATCACGGTATTAAAAGATGCAGCCGCCGCCAGTATCTGGGGTGCACGAAGTGCCAATGGTGTGATTGTCATCACAACCAAAAAAGGAAAGAAGAAAAATACGGTAGAAGTTGAAGCTGGTACCCAGTTTACCATTGGAAGCAAGCAGAATGTGCAGCATCTGACCAATCTTGCTTCCAGCCGTGAGACCATCAATTATCAGAAGTGGGTATTCAACAATGATTTTCTGGGTGATGAATATACGCAGGTGATTGACAATCTGAACAACTGTGTATCTCCATCAGAGGTTCTTCTGTATCAGGGTTTGCGTTGGAATACGATGAGTCAGGCTGATATGAATGCCCGTTTGGAAGCACTGGCTCAGCTTGACAACAGAAAGCAGATCAAGAAATACCTGCTTCAGACTCCTGTCACTTCCAAGACGCATGCTTCCATTTCTGCCAACATGGGTGGATGGGATACCCGTGCTTCCCTACAGTATGAGCATGAAGAGGGTGATTTCATCGGCCGCCATGACAATACCTGGAGAGCAGACTGGCAGAATTCATACAGGTTCAACAAGATGTTCTCCTTCAATCTGGGGTTGAATCTTGTGAGCAGCAACCGGCATTCTTCACAGATTTCTTATAGCGACCTTTCCAGTATTGCTCCATATGAGATGCTGCTCAATGAGGATGGCTCCTATGCCACCAACTGGAGTGCAGATTGGAACAGTGATGTGCTTAATACCCTCTACGACTGGAGCGGTTTTTCCTACAGGAACATGAGATACAATCTGCTGGAGGAAGCTCGCAATCGCCGCAACCGCATCAGCAATACCCAGATGCGTACCCAGATGGGATTGCAGGTGAATCTGATGGAAGGATTACAGTTCAACAGCAAGTTTCAGTATGAGACAAGCCGTTATAAAAGTACTTCTACGAGTTCAGAGGCTTCGTTTTATGTCAGAAATCGGGTCAACTACTATACTCCGGTAGATGAGAATCTGCTGGCTACTGGAGCATCTGCCCTTCCAATGGGAGCCATCGTCTCTGAAGGTAAGGGTAAGAATCACAGTGCTCTTTTCCGCAATGATATCTCATTAGACAGGGTGTTTGGTGAAAAGCATGCCATTTCTGCTGTTTTGGGAAATGAAATCAGCAACTATTATTATACGGCGTGGACGCTTCCTACGCTTTATGGTGTTACTGCTACTTCTTCTGGCACACAGGGACAGCTGGGTTCGTTTGATACTTATGACCAGTCCACGGGAACCATAGGTGGTGTACCTTCAGAGGGTAGGGAGCATCTCACGGATACCTGGAATCACAACCGGTATGTTTCATTCTATGGCAATGCTTCCTACATGTATGATGAGCGCTACGGAGTGAGTGTGAGTGCCCGAAGTGATGCCAGCAACATGGTGACCTCCGAGGCCAGGTATCGCTGGAGTCCGCTCTGGTCTGTGGGTGGCATGTGGAATATATACAATGAAAAATGGTTGAAGGATCATCCGCTCATCAACCGTCTTACCCTGCGTCTTACCTATGGTCAGAACGGTAATGCACCAACCAGTTCTTCTGCCCGTACTACCATTAGTACGGAATCGGGGTATATTGATGAGTTTACCGGATTATATCCTGGATCGATTTCTGATTACGGCAATCCTACCCTCCGTTGGGAGAAGACTGCCATCACAAACGTAGGTTTGGATTTTGCGCTTTTCGGCAATCATCTTTATGGTTCTGTTGATTATTATCACAAGAAATCAACCGATGTTTTGGGTACGGTGAACATGGCAAGCGTGAATGGTACCTCCTACGGAACCTTCAACAATGCTGCCATCCGCAACGAGGGTATCGAGGTGTCGCTGGGTGCACAGGGGTCTATGGGTGACTTCAGCTTTGGCGGCAATATCAATTGGGCATACAACAAGAATGAGGTGACCAAGCTCTATATAGAGGCTTCTGATGTCTCAAGTTTCATGAACAACAGTTATATTCCGGGGTATCCGATGCTCTCTGTCTTCACCTTCAAGTATGGAGGGATGGAAAACGGCATGCCGACAATCCTGGATACTGACGGCAACAGCTATCCTATCAGTGACATGAGCGTATATTACATGGCACCGGAGAAGCTGATGCACTACCAGGGTACACTGGTTGCCCCTCATACCGTGAGCATGAATCTCAGTGTTTCATGGAAAGATTTGAGCGTGTCTGCTTTCTTAAATGGCAGGTTTGGTGGAAAGATGCTTATGCCATTCTTCAATTATACGACGCTTGACATCTCTGGCATACGCACCAACGTCACTCAGCAGGTGAGTGACGTGATGGATCAAGATGGCCATGTCATCAGTAATCCTTCCCATATGTTGCCGCTTCCTACAGTAGATGCAGAGGGTAATGCATTGGGTAAGTACGACTACATGTATTGGAGTTTCTATTTCAATAATATGGACATCAATATTGAGAAGGCAGACTACATCTATCTGAGTGAGATAGATCTCAACTACAGTTTGCCAAAGTCGCTCTTCTCGGGCAAGAAGTGGATCAGGAGCATTGATGTGTTTGGAAAGTTGGAGAATGTTGGACTCATCTGGACTGCCAATTCCAAGCACTATCATCCTCAATATCTGCCAGGCAGCTGGGAACCTCAGCTCACCTTTACGCTCGGAGCGAATGTGAAATTCTAACAACTTCTCATGGAGTTATACTGTAAACATAGTAAAAAAGATAGGAATCATGAAGAAAATAATATATTTAGCAGCATTCTGTGCCTTCCTTCTTACCTCGTGCAACGACTATCTCGACACGGTTCAGAACAAGGGCAATGATGAGGTGTTGAGTAGTAGCAAGCAGGTAGAGGCTCTCTTTGGCAACAGTAGGACTTTCAACACGCCTGCGGGTCTCAATACGGCTGCATCAGATGATTATGGCATGACCATTGAATTGAACGACATGTTGGGATATGTAGATGAGAATTTGCTCAATGGAATGACATGGAACGTTCAGGATGTGGCTGCTTCCCAGTATGGTGACCAGACTTGGGAAGCAGAATACAATAAGATATTCACGGCCAACCTTGTCATCTCCCAGATTGGTGAAATCAAGGATCTCACGGAGGCTAACCGCACGGAATATCTGGCGCAGGCTCATCTCATGAGAGCCACTGCCATGTGGAATCTCGTCAATACCTACTGCATGCCTTATTCCCGGGAGACAGCCAGTGAGCCTGGTCTGCCTCTCAAGACCTCTACCAGTTATGAGGAAAACGTAGCCCGTTCTACCTTGCAGCAGACTTATGATTTTATTCTGGCTGATTTAGAGGAGGCCTTGAAGACTGCCAATACGGGTATTGCAGATAATAGAAGATGGGCAGTGAGCAAGCCGGCAGTGGAGGCGCTGATGGCCCGGTATTATCTCTTCACACAGGATTATGAGCAGGCTGCCAAATATGCCAGCGAAGCGCTCAAGTGTGGTGATGCAGAGCTGGTTGACTACAATGATTTGCCATTCAGACCATCTGATGTCTCTCTGGAAGGAGAGGTAGAGACCGTCAACTACTCGTCTCTTTACCGTTATGGCGACAATCAGGTGGCCAATTTTAAGGAGAACTATCTCTCACAGTATTATACCGTAGAGCAAGTCTTGGTTCCATCTGAAAGTCTCATGCAGCTGTATGATCAGGCTACGGATTTGCGCTTTAGGCATTTTTTCAACAAATATGCGCTCTGGGAGCAGGGTATAGGTGGTTATGGTGAGGATATTGTCTATAACAAGTTCAAGGAGCGTATTCAGGCAGGACCTACGGTAGCGGAAATGCTTCTCACGGAGGCAGAGGCACTGGCGCGCAGCGGAAAATGGCAGGAGGCTATGGTCTTAGTCAACAAGTTGCGCGTGGCCCGAATTGACCGGACAGCTGAGGATATTATGCTGGAGGCAGGAAGTCAGCAGGAGGCTGTAGAGAAGATTCTGGAGGAGCGTCATCGCGAGATGCCTTTCATCATGCGCTGGTTTGATATCCGTCGTCTGGCTTTCAATGAGACCAGTTATGATGATGTAACCGTAGAGCGTGACTTCTATCAGGTAAGCGACAATGCTGTCAACGATGATGTGGTTTCTCATTACGTATTGCCTGTGAAGTCGAAGCGTTATGCCCAGCCTATTGTTTATACCGAGATAGCTCGCAGCAATCATCAGATAGAGCAGAATGCATATGATGACAATAGTGTAGTTGTTACCTCACAGAGCCTGGATTCCGGTGAAAATGGGGATGATGGCTCCGAAGAAGGTGAGGAATATTAAAATTTTGGAATTATGAAAATCAATCAATATCTCTCTCTAGGCAGGTGTATAGGCATGGTGGTAGCTTTTATCACCATGCCGGCCTCTGCCGCTACTGGTCAGGGAATCAGTGAGAAGGAATATAAGCTGGATTCATTGGAGACGCTTGTAGACAGTTTGATGCCAAAGGTGGATACTCAGGATGCAAAGGAACTTTTCCGGGTGTATTTTGCCACCATTGACAGGGCTGTGAAGCCGAAAGAGTGGGCAGACCGGATGAAAGCGGATGTTATGTCGAATATGTTTGATCAGTATTCTACGGATGACCAGGGGGAAATTTATAGTCTTTATCAGGAAAATTCCCTTCATGCTGCAGACAGTTTGCGCAGCAGGGTAAAGTGTCACTATGATGCGATGATCAAGAAGTATGGTCATCTTTTTCCCGGGAGGCCTGCTCCCAATCTTACGTTTACAGACACAGACGGGAAAGCTCTCAGCCTGCAATCCTTCAAGGGGCAGCTGCTTTTGGTGGATATCTGGGGCACGTGGTGTGCTCCTTGCATAGAAGAAATGCCTTATCTTGCCAAGCTGCAGGATGAATATGCAGCGAGGAAAGATGTGCGTATCATGAGCATAGCCTGTGACAAGAAGGCAGAAAGGTGGAAGGCTTACCTGGCCAAGCATCCTACATCATGGCATCAGTATCTCGTCACTGATGCGGGCAACAAAATGCTGGATGAAGTGTATTTCTGTGAAGGAATTCCTCGCTTCATCATCATCGGGAGAGATGGTAACATCATATCTGCTGATGCTTTGCGCCCGTCGGAAAAGTCTTTCTCGGAATATTTCAGGAAAATCGTCAATCAATAAAGTAAATCTGGTATGAAACAACGTTTATGTACTTTTTTAGTTTTGGCTAGTCTGGCTCTTGCTGCATCTGCCTCCATTCATCTGAAAGGTAAGGTCGTGAATTATTCCGGCGGTAATGTCATGCTTATCCAGACTTCCGATACGGACATGCAGAATGATACACTGCAGATAGCCGGGGATGGCAGTTTTGAAAAGGAAATCAAACTGCTTTCTCCTGGTATTGCCTATTTGGGAATAGAAGACAGGAAAGCCTTCTGTCAGGTATTCCTGGAGGATGGTATGAAGATGGTGGTGAATATCACGGAGGGCAAGGTGAGTAAGCATGCGGAAGATGGGAATCATGGTGTTGTCTTTGATTACGCGGGTGACAACAAGGATTGTTTCGATTACCTTCAGAGTCATGATGTTTTCGATATAGTGGAACGTTGGCCGTTTGAGCGTCTTGATACCATTTCCTTCGCTTCCTATCGCAGGTTGTGGACGGCAGACGTGGAAGCGTATAAGGTGGATGTCAACCGGGTAAAGAGTCTGGCTTTCCGCAGGATGATGAATGAGCAGTTGGATTACACCATTTCCTCAGAGCTGTTCCGCTGGGTCTGGTCTGACAACAGGAGTCATGCCTTGGACAGGGATTTTGTGGCTTGGGTAGAATCCACGGATCATAATGATATGGAGAATCTGGAATTCTGTTCCAGCTATCTCCGCTGGTATGGAAAAGCCCATCCTTTAAAAGAAGAAAAGGGTGGGTCGTTTACCATTCTTACCAAGGCCTTCCAGAATCAGGAAATCATCAACAGATTTGCTGATGACATGATTCTTTCTATTCTCAAGGGGGCACCTGAGGATATGGATGAGGAATTGGCTGCTTACAGGAAAGTGTCCACCAATAGGAAAGGTTGGGAAGAAGCTGACAAGGTTTATGCTCATTATGTGAAACTGAAGAAAGGCAGTTTGGCGGCTGACTTTACGATGACAGACAAAGATGGCAAGGTTTTCTCACTGAAGGATTTCAGGGGGAAGGCACTTTTTATCGACTGTTGGGCTACATGGTGCGGTCCTTGCTGCGGTGAGATTCCCTACATGGAGAAACTCCATGAGCACTTTAAGAACAGCAAGGATGTTGAACTCATCAGCATTTCGCTGGATTCCAACAAGAAGAAATGGCTTCAGAAGTTGAAGGAAGACAAGCCAAAATGGCGTCAGTTTATTTGTCCAGACAACTTCAAATCACAGCTATGTCAGAATTATGATATTGATGCCATCCCTAGATTCCTGTTTTTTGACAAGGAGGGCAGAATCATTTCGCTCGATGCGAAGCGTCCTTCTGAGCAGGATATCATCAGGTATATTGATGAAAATCTGAAATAGATAGATGGCAAGGTTTGATGATATGTCAGATATTCTGATAATCAGCTGATTTATAGATAAGAAAGGTGAGCCTGGATTTTTGACGGGCTCACTTTTTTTACAGCTGCAGTGCTTGAGAGAGATATGAGTTGATCGTCTACTGCCTCTGTCCTCTTTCTTTTCCAATAATGCCTTGCCTTTTTCTGTAAGTATATATTTTTGTCCAGGGTGTTTAGAGTGTATTGTTGCTCAACATAGCCTTCATCTCAGCGCGTTGCTTTGAGAAATCTATGCTACCACGCTTCTTTAATGTTTCTTCAGCTTTTTCTCTGAAAGCTAAAGCTTCATCACCTGTCAGCATTGGGATACCTCTAATTGCTAGAATCAATAGTTACGGCATCTTAAACTATTAATTAAGATGATTGTTTCCTTGATTCCGCAATAACAATTCCACAAAATCTTTTATATTTACAACAAAAATGCGAGGAAATTCAACCTCATTGAGAATTTTAAAGTGAGCATCATTACTCACTATACAACTTGCACCAGCAGCAAAAGCACAATCTACAAATTTGTTGTCATCCTCATCAGCTTGAATGAGATGCAACTTATAATAGGGTGTTACGAATTCCACATTCTTTTGACTTAGAATCACAGACACAACATTACTAGCAATATTTGCATTAGTCTTCTGCTCAATGATTTCTAAATACTCCTCTATAATTTCATTTGTAACGCACAAGGTCAATTTACCTTTCAAGAAATCATCCCAAATCTTACGATAAGGGCTTATCCTTGGAAGGCTCATCAATAAGCAATTAGTATCAAGAACTATCTTTCTCATTTGCCAGAAGTACGTAAATGTTCATTACCCCAGCTCTCGATGGTATCAAGAGTTATACTTCCATTATCGCACAACTCATCAATCCCCTCATCAACCTTCTTTGCAAAGTATTGAGAGAGAACATTTTCAAGATTATCTAATTCCTGTGGAGTCTTGATATAAGACATCATTTGAAGAATCTTCATCTGAGCAGGGTTAAAAACAGTCTGTTCCATCCTATTTTCAATTAAACGTTCAACATTCTAACCGCAAAAATACGCTTTTTCTACGAAACCACCAAGAAAATCAAAAGAAATCTGCAACTCATCAGCCAATTTCCCCAAAATCATCAGTAAACAGCAACCTATAAACTATTAGCAGTTTTATCATCCATCTAACTATTAATCTTTATTAATTATACATAGAGATATACCATATATATGAAATATATTATGTATCTTTGCACCAAAGTAGAACCATTTAAATAAATACACTTATGAGTACAGTTTCAGTAACACCTTCTAAAAGAAAGATCATTGACTTAAAAGATGATACTTTTAAGACTCTATCCATTATGGCTATTCAGAAGGGAACCAACCTCAAAAACTATATTGAGGATATACTCAATGGCATAGCCGAAGATTACGAAGACGCAAAGCTCTATGCTAAATTAAGAAAAGAGCAGCCAGAGGGTCTCATCCGTGCCAACAAAGAAGAACAAGAAGATTTTGAAAAGTGGTTAGGCGTATGAATGTCGAAGCCAGCAGTATGGATAAGGTGAAGAAATATCTGAAAAAACAATACCAGCAGATGATTATCACCAACGACTACTGGAGTTATGTTATCTGGCATGAGTTGGATGATGATGCCGATTTTGATAAAGATTACTATAAGATGGTGATAAGACCCGGCAAGAGAATAGCTGCAAGCTATCTCATGCCGGGATTTTTCATTTTACGATAGAAGTTTGAGCGAACTTTAGCAAAGTTCCCATTGGACATACAAAACGACAGTAGGGACGTGTGATTATAAAGGATATTGCAATGAAAAGAAGCGCAATCACAATCACTATCCATGAGGCAGAATGGAAGATAAATGCCGAGAATGGTTCAAAATCAGTCCATTCGCTCCAAACTCCTCCCCATATACATATCATCAATAATGCCCATATCATCTTGCGAAGCTTATCAAGCCGTTTTATAGTAGAGGGTCTCATTTTTAACTTGTATTTCACGCATCTGCCAGTTATCTGTTGCAGGGAGCCATACGGACATACATGGGTACAGTAATGCGACTTCTTTCCAAAAAGCGGATAGATAAAGGCTGTTACCAGCATGACTATCGCTATGATGCTGACCGATATTTCCATGCCATGGGCTGCAAAGCCCAGCAGGAAGGTATAAGAAAGGCAGGTACCACACCAGAAGCCGAGCACAATGACATTCAGTATCAGTTGACAGAAATGGTATCTTCTGTTCTTAATAAACAATGGCAGAATGGCTGCCATCAGGACAACAGCTATCCCTATGATGTTTCTGAGAGAGAACAGGGAAGAGCTGTTGTTTTCGGAAGGACTTAAACTGCTGCTACCATTTTCTGATTCTTCAGTCGCTAAATGCGCCTTAGCATACAGAAGTCCCTGATGCATGTTTCCGATGATAGCTTTGGATGAGAAAGTAGCACCTGTGACAGCATCCACCTTCATATCCATAGCTTTGTCTATCGTTTTACCTTTCCATTTTTCAAACAGAGTAGAGGCATTGTCAAAGAATTCCCTGGTCTCATCATTCTTTAATGCAATGATGTTTTCTACAACGCCATTCCTGATTACTATTTTGAGTGGAACCTTTCCTCCATATCCCATGATGTTGGATGCTAGAACAGAAGTATTAATCTCTGCTCTTCCGTTTCCAAACATGCGTAGCGTGTCGTTGCTTGCAGTTTCTGCCTTCTGTTCAGATTTGAGAGAGTATCCAAACAGTTCATGATGCTTTATGATGGCAAGTGATGAAACAACAATCAGACAAATGAAAAGATTTAAAACCTGTTTTATTCGGAAAAATGATTTCATATTACACTTAATCCTTTCTTTCCTGTTTTCTCTTATTTATGTTTCAGGTAATAAGCAATACCGCGTTTTACGTTTTCTTTCACAGCTTTACTTGAGAAAGTGGCTCCAGTAACGCCATCTACTTGGACTGAAGCGGCCTTGCTGACTTTCATGCCGTTCCATTTATTGAGCAACCCCTGTTTTACCTTATTGAAGAATTTGGGCGTTTCCTGGTTGGCAAGCGGTTTGATATCTATAATCTTTCCTTTCTTGATGTGGATGGAGAGAGGGGTGTTGCCACGAAATCCCCTTACATCTTTACCCAAAGTAGTGGTGTTGATAATGTAACTGCCATCTGCTTCTTTCGTCATAATCTCTGAATGAGAACTTTTGGTTGTTGCAGTCATGCTACCAATCAATCCTGTGCTCAGTAAGGCTGCTAAAATGAATATTCTTTTCTTCATAATTGTATTGATATTTCTATAATAGAATGCAAAATTACACAATTATTCTGTAATATACAAGACCCTATAGAAAAATCATCATTTTTAGGTATAGCCTTTCCAATGATGAGAATGAATCTTCCATTGCTATGGTAGGCAGAATCTGTCTTGGTGATATACGAATCGTTGCTGCAACGAAAAAAATCCGTGAAATCTGTGAGACATTAGAACAAGAATCAAAAACTCCTCCAAAAATTTGATAGTTTCACAGAAAACTCTTATATTTGCAGTCAAAAAGGAGATACAATAATGAAGACAATAGAACAGATTTTGAAAATAAAGGCAGTAGTGCTTTATATACTGAAAGCATTCCCAGAAGGAGTTGATTATATTCATCTCTTTAAGGTAATGTATTTTGCGCAGCAAGATCAGTTGAAAGAGTATGGATTGCCAATCATGTACGATACCTTTGTTGCAAGAAAGCATGGTCCTGTACCTGCTTTAACCTATAAGGTGTTGCGTGGTATTGAAGGCAAGGCTGACTAATTTTTTAGTTGTGATATTGGCAGTATTTCCTGATTCCATGAAGCGTACCTTGGAGATGGAATGGAACTACCCACAAGTCTTTCGCTTGTGGGTAGTTGAATACTATCACTCTCTTTGATGGAAAGAATCATTGAGAATTTTACACATGTCATCAAGGTGTTCTTCTGCCAGGCCTTCATTCCATTTTGTATGATCATCCTCAGCCATTCTGAACATCTTCAGCAACTTGATACTTTGCAGTGACTTGTTATCTATCTGTTCCTGGATACATCTGTTGCAAAGATGCATACGGGAAAAATCACTCAGGTAGTTGCAGTATACTTCTCTTCCTGGAAGGCTACTCTTAACGAAATTCCTGACTTCTTCATTTACCCGTGTTTTTATGTCTAGTGCCATATTAATTGATTTTTAATATCTCCAATGCCTTGGTTATAGAGATTTCCAGAATCAGCCAGAGCATGGCGATGGTTTGAAAAATTGTATTCTCCTCCTTCGAGGTCTGTTTGCTCCTTTATTTCTCCTGGCATGCTTTTATGTTTTGAAACTGTAAGAGCCTGTCTGGATAGGTGTCAGATAGGCAACCGGTATTTGTTTTTAGATGAATGCTTCCAAATATCCTCTTGCCCCGTAGAGTGGTACATTTGTGATGCCGTCCTGCTCCCGATAGTCGCTCATGGAAAAGCGTAAGCCTTTCATGCCGGGATATTTGGCTATAGTCGCTTTCAAAGACTTTGACTGAAGATTCTCCTCTGCCTTCACTTCTACCGGTATGACCTGCATTCCTACCTGAATGACAAAGTCTAGTTCCAGCTGGCTGTTTTCCTTACTATAATAATATATAGGAATCTGACGCAGCGATTCCAGCTGACAGCAAACGAAGTTTTCCGTAAAATCACCTTTCCCGGTATTGTCATTACTAGGAAGCAGAAGCAAGGCTGGCGGAGTTTTACTCATAGCCCCCAGCAGTCCACAATCCAAGAGATACAATTTGAAGGCACTGATATCCTCATGAATCTTCAGAGGAAGCCCCAAAGTCTTCACCCTACTGATTTTATATACCAGTCCTGCATCTATGAGCCACTGGATTGCCAACTCGTAATCTTTGGCTCTGGCACCTTGTTTTACAACACCATAGATGAACTTTTTATTCTCTTTGGCTAGTTGGGAAGGGATGGAGTTCCATACCTGGTTGATTCTTACTACCTGCTCTTTTGGTGCATGCTTGGAAATGTCTTTTTCGTAGGCCCGAATAATTTCCTCCTGTACTTCCCTTACGGCATTTGCATCATTGGTTTCTATGAACTTATTTACGGCTTCGGGCATACCGCCAACAAGGTAATATTCACGAAGATGCTGAATATAGAGTGTTCTGAGCGATTTTACCACATCCCACATTCCATGCTGCAGCAGATCCATACGCTGCTTGAAACCACGTGCCCACAGAAACTCCTCGAATGTCATCGGATACATTTCCAGGGTGTTAACCTTTCCCACAGGATAGGATTCTCCCTGATGAAGAGACAAGCCGAGAAGGGAACCGGCTACTGCCACATGATACTCCCGTGCATTTTCACAGAAATACTTCAACGAGGCAAGTCCACGATGCAACTCCTGTATTTCATCCATAATGATGAGGGTCTTGCCGGCTTCTATATTAACACCAGTAATAGCTCCGATGGTGAGAAGGATGCGATCTATATTATAGTCTGAAGCAAACAAATCCTTAGCCATGGCATTGTTGTCACAGTTAATGTAGGCCACATTTTCAAACTCACGTTGCCCAAATTCCTTCAAGATATAAGTTTTGCCAACTTGTCTTGCTCCCAACAGAATAAGGGGTTTTCTATCCTCTCTGTTTTTCCAAGCAATGAGGTCTTGCATGATAAATCTTTCCATATATTGCGTTTTTGGCTGCAAATATACTGAAAATTAATGAAATAGCAAAATATATCACATTTTTATGAGGGACGTTTTGAAAGATTAACACACTTTTATGAGGGACTTTTGGGGCTACATATACACTTTTATGAGGGACTTTCTGTTAAAATGAGTTGTAAGAGTTATAGTAGTTCCCTGGCAATCCAAGCACAAGCCTCTGCGTCAGCCAGGGCATTATGGTGTTGGGTTAGGTCGTACCCGCAATAAGCAGCTACGGTTTGTAGTTGGTGGTTGGGTAGGAGAGATCTCAACTTTCTTCTGGAGGCTCGGCATGTGCAATGGAACTCATAATCGGGATAGTCCATCTGGTACATTTGGAACACAGACTTCAGGCATCCCTCGTCAAAGGGAGAGTTGTGAGCCACCAATGGCAACCCCTCAATCTTTGGCTGAATCTCAGCCCATACCTCTGGAAATACCCTGGCGTTCATGGTATCCTCCATGGTTAGTCCATGTACCCTTGTATTCCAATAGGAATAATACTCAGGCTCTGGCTTGATGAGACTGTAGTAGCTATCCACAATCTCACCATCCCTTACTATCACAATGCCTACGGAGCAAACGCTGGTTCGTTGCTGGTTGGCAGTCTCAAAATCTATCGCTGCAAAATTCTTCATGAGTGCAAAGTTACTAATTTTAGATGTATTATCCAAATTTTTAATATTTATATATCCATACTGGTATGCCCTTTTCCTTGGCAATTTCTATCATGTGCTTGGTTTCATGAAAATTTGAGAGAATTGTAGAAATTTCTGCGTTTAATGTAACTACTCAGCACTCCCTACAGAATACTTCTAGTTACCAAAAACTCAAGGATACCTCTTCAAATTGCCTCCGAATTTTTTTTTTGTACTTTTGCTCTAACTGTTTTTACATCCAATCAGCATTCCCCGATCTCGAATGTGACCACAATCATCAAGCAAGCCCGTTGTTTTTATATCCGAAACCGCTATTTCGAAAACACAAATAACATTCAAACAAATAAAAAAACTTAAATTAGCAAACAAATAAGCTGATATTCAAGCTTTTTTGTTATCTTCGCATCCGAAACCGGCATTTCGGAAACAGCGGTTTCGGAAAATAATATAAAAAATGAAACTCTAAAATTATAAAAATATGAAGTTCTTCGGAAGACAAAACGAAATAAAAGAATTGCAAGAGATAAGAAATCTATCTTTGCAAACGGCTCGTTTTACAATTGTAACAGGACGCCGCCGTAGCGGAAAGACATCCCTATTGATAAAAGCATACGAGGATGTTCAGGATATGCTGTATTTCTTTGTTGCACGAAAATCAGAAGCTGAACTCTGCAGAGATTTTATCGAAGAGATGACGAGCAAACTTCAGCTTCCTATTCTCGGCGAAGTAACACGCTTTGCTGATATCTTTAAATATCTGCTTCAACTATCCAAGATTCGCCCTATCACTCTCATCATTGACGAATTTCAAGATTTCAAGCGGGTTAATCCATCTATCTTTTCAGATATGCAAAAGATATGGGATCTGAACAAACAGGAAACTCACATCAATCTCGTGGTTTGCGGTTCTGTTTATTCACTTATGAACATCATCTTTAAAAACAACAAGCAACCACTTTATGGCAGGCAGACAGGAGAAATAAAAGTCACTCCATTTCCTCCTTCTGTTATCAAGGAAATTCTCTCTACATATAATTCCGCCTATACCAACGATGACCTACTGGCCCTCTACAGTTATACAGGCGGAGTAGCAGAATATGTAGAAATGATGATGGATGCAGGAGCCACGACCAAGGAACAGATGACAGAGAAGTTTGTTGGAAAAAACTCTTATTTCATATATGAAGGGAAAAATATGCTGATAGAAGAATTTGGCAAAGACTATGCCCGCTATTTCGAAATATTGCAACTTATCGCATCAGGCTACACAACCCGTAGTGAAATAGAAAGCATCATGAAAATAGAACTCTCGGGCTATCTCACTAAACTGGAGAACGACTATTGTTTGATTTCCCGTTATACACCGATGTTTCAAAAGACCAATCGCAACATTCGCTATCAGATAGAAGACAACTTCCTTCGCGTCTGGTTTCGCTACATCTACAAATATGGCTACATGATAGAGGTTGGTGCCAACAAGAAACTAAAGATGGTCATGGACAAGAGCTACACCACATATACCGGCAAGGTTCTGGAAAGATATTTCATAGCAAAGATGATAGAAAGCGAAGAATATACCCAGATTGCTTCCTGGTGGGACAGAAAGGGAGAGAATGAAATCGATATTATTGCTGCCGATGAACTGGAACAGAAAGTTATTTTCTATGAGGTGAAACGCCAAGCCAAGGATATAAATCTCGGCATTTTAAAAGATAAAGCCGAGCATTTCTTTCAAGCAACAGGAAAATTCAAGAAATTCGATATCGTGTACCAGGGCTTGTCGATGGAGGACATGTAAAATTGTGTGGTATCATCATCCAAGAGGTTCAAGCAGCAGTTAGTCAATGGGAAAGTTTAGCTACTCTGCTTCAAATCCCAGCCAGAGAGATAGATATGTTTAAGGAAAGGTTTAAGCTTAACCTATAATATAATGAAGCATCAAACCTATTTCCTTCATTATATTATGGGTTATCCTGCAATCTCTATCATGTCGATGATGGTATAGATTGGCAAGATATCCAATGCAAGTTGGGTGTTAAAATGGTAAGAAAGGAGATTATTTATGTCACTAAAGAAGATATTCAGATGCCAGGATTGTGGGTACGAGACCGAAGTATATGAGGGACGTGGCTTCATGGGACAGCATATCGAAGCCATGTCTTGTCCTGACTGCAGAAACATAGTACCTCTTGTGGTGGGTGGAGTAATTGGTGATGCTGCACCTAGTTTTAATTCTCTTGTAGGAAGGCTATGTCTAAGATGTGGTTCTGACAGGATTCACAGGTGGGATATGCATACTTGCCCAAAGTGCGGGGGCAAGATGCAACCCACTGGCGAAGAAGAGTTTTGGACATGAAATAAAACTTCATGCTTTTTAAACCTGTTTTTCAATCCATGCCATCAGTACTGCTACAGCATACTGCTGTTCTTCTCCTGTCAGCTGTCTTCCGGCAGGTATATGATGCCATTTGAAGAAACAACCACGGCAACAGCAGCCTGTAGCATGCTGGGCAATGAATACAGGATGCCCTCTCATAGGCGTCTGCTTGCCGTCATTGGGAATCACGGCAGGAGCAAGGCGTTTGGCAACGAAATCCTCCGCATGCTTACGGATGGTAGCCAAACCCTTTTCTGCAATATATTCGTTATCTCTCTTTGAGAGGTGGAATCGGCTGCGAAATGTTGATTTGGAAAGTCTTTCAAACAAATCAGTCAAGTCATACTCTTTGTCTGAAGAAGTATCGCTTTCCATGTTTTCTGAAGAGATAGAGTTTTTCTGATGATCCTCTTTCTCCTCAGGAAACAAATTGAGTTCTACATATTTTGCTTGGTTTACTTTTGATTCTTTTTTCATTTCTATTAGCCTCCTATATCTATGAATCTCCTATTTATATTAACGGATATCAGACTCTTCCGCTGCAGATGCTTTGTTTTCCTTGGGTTGTGGGTTGGGTACGAAGCCAAGGATGGCAACCAGACAACTCATCAAAGGACTGATGATGTTGAAGAAGCAGAAGGGGAGATAGACAAGTGTCGGGATACCAAGAACCGTACTCTGCGTCATACCGCAGGCTGTCCATGGAACCAATACGCTCGTTACGGTAGCGCTATCCTCTGTACTTCGGCTCAAGAGTTCCGGACGGTAGCCTCGTTCGGCATACTCATCCTTATAGATAGATGCATTCATAATAATGCTCAGGAACTGGTCACCCATAACGAGATTGAGCAAGACGCCTGATGTCACGGTGCTGCAGACAAGTGATACGGTGCTGTGGATGCTTTTCAGGAGCATGTGGGTAATGGCGTGGAGCATGCCGCTGGCTACCATACATGAACCGAAACACATGGCACAGAGGATGAGCCAGATGGTATTGAGCATGCCAGCCATACCTCGGGTGGCTACGAGATCATTGATGTTAGCCATGCCGCAATCTACCTGGGTATGGGTATAGCAGGTGGTCATGATTCCTTCAAAGAGACTTTTGGCAGAGATGCTGTCTTCACCTGCTATCCCTACAAGTACTTCCGGCTGGAGAATGAGGGCACAGATGCATGCTGAAAGGGCTGAAAGAAGAAGTGTGATGAGAGATGGAGTCTTGCGGTAGATGAGCCATCCTGTAAAAGCCGGAACGAGCATGGTAAACAAGGAGATATTGAAACCATGACTCAGACCGGTAAGATACTGGCTGATATCCACTGGCTTGGAATCATAACAGAATCCGATGATGAGATAGAGTACCAGCGAGAGCAGGATGCTTGGTATGGTAGTATAGAGCATATAGCGGATATGTGAGAAGAGATCCGCTCCGGCTATACTCGAAGCAAGGACGGTGGTATCGCTCATTGGCGAGAGTTTATCCCCGAAATAGGCACCGGAGATAATAGCTCCAGCGGTATAGGGGGCTGGTATTCCCAGGGCATCACCGATTCCCATCAGAGCAATACCGATGGTGGCAATAGTGGTCCATGAGGTTCCCGTCATCACAGAAATGATGCTGGAGATGATGCATGCGCAGGGAAGGAAAAAGGTTGGCGACATGATCTGTACACCATAATATATCAATGTGGGTACCACACCACTGATCATCCAGGTAGCTGACATCATTCCGATGAGCAGCAGGATCAGGATAGATACTCCGGCATCGCCCACGGTCTTTTTGATCATCTCTTCAAAGATATTCCATTTCATCCTATAGATGCCCATACCGAGTGCTACACAAACGGCTGTGGCTATCATGAGGGCCACCTGAGAGGCACCAGCCAGGGCATCATCAGGGAAGATTTTGACAACCAGGACGATGAGGGTGATAAGTACTGCCAGCGGTATGACAGAAATAAAAGGATGTGGTGCAACTGGCTGCAGAGACGAGCAGGATGCCTGATTCTCTGCAGCTTGAGATTTCTGTTTCTTTTCTTCTTGTTCCATTTGTTAATATTCTCTTTTCATTTTAGTTTTTCATTTACTTTGCGTTTTTATCCGTTTCTTCAACGCTTTTCTTCTGTGTATTCGGCAAGAATCCTGCTATGATGCCGAGCAATGGCAGGAAGGCACTCACCTGGAAGATAAACTCGATGCTCGTCTTGTCTGCTAACCAGCCGAAGAAAGCAGAGCCCAAACCTCCCAAGCCAAACATCAGTCCGAAGAAAATGCCGGCTATCAGTCCTACTTTATCTGGCATCAGGTCGGTGGCATATACCACGATGGAAGAGAAAGCCGAGGCAATGATCAATCCTGACAGGAAGGTAAAGATGATGGTCCACGTGAAGTTGACGAAAGGCATGGCGATGGCGAAAGGTGCTGCTCCCAGAATGGAAAACCAGATGACATACTTTCTGCCGAACTTGTCACCCAGCATTCCTCCTGCCACTGTTCCTATGGCAAAGGCTGCAAGGAACACGAAGAGACACAGCTGTGAAGTCTGTACCGAGACACCGAACTTATCCATCAGGAAGAAGGTGAAGTAGCTCGTGATGCATGCCGTATAGAAATACTTGGAGAACACGAGCATGATGAGGATAAACAGTGCCCAATACTTCACCCTTTTAGAAATATGAGTATTGAGAAGCGGTTGTTTCTGCGGATGGTTCACCACGTAAGCCAGTCGTGCCTTGTACCAGACTCCCAATCTTACCATGATGATGGCAGCGAGGAGGGCTGCAAGGGCAAACCAGGAGATGGCATGCTGTCCGAAAGGCAGGATGATGATGGCAGCCAGCAGCGGACCTACTGCCGATCCGCCATTGCCGCCCACCTGAAAGATAGATTGTGCCAGACTCTTCTTGCCTCCCGATGCCATCTGGGCCACTCTTGAAGCTGTGGGATGAAACACGGATGAGCCCAGACCTACGACGCTCACAGCCAGGAGAATCAGAAAATAATTCTCGGCAAAAGCCAGCAGGAGCAAGCCCACCAAGGTGAAGCACATGCCGAGGGAAAGAGCATAGGGACGGGGATGCTTGTCAGCATAAAGCCCCGTAAAAGGTTGCAGGATGGACGACGTCATCTGGAAGACCAGCGTGATGATACCTATCTGTGCAAACGAGAAGTCGAACTTATCCTTCACAATCGGATAGATGGAAGGGATAATCGACTGAATCATATCATTCAAGAAATGGGAAATGCTACAGATGATGAGCATGGAATATACCGTACCCTCTACCATCTTAGGATTTCCCTTGATTTTACTACCTATTGACTTGATGTTCATTTCTTTTATTTTTGTATTTTTTCTTATTTGAAAATCAACATTTTAAGTTGTTTATGTTCTGCTTCAAGCTTCAACAACCTTCTCTTCGCATCCAATCCTCCGGCAAAACCTGTCAGGGAATGATTACTGCCGATAACACGATGGCAGGGAATGAAAATGCAGATACCATTAGCTCCGATAGCACCAGCAACGGCTCTTGTGCCATTGGGGTTACCCATACTCATGGCTATTTCCTTATAGCTTTTTGTTTCTCCGTAGGGTATGTTGAGCAATGCATGCCATACTTTTTTCTGAAAATCAGTTCCTACAGGGTGCAACGGAATATCGAATGTCTTGCGATTGCCGGTGAAATATTCGTCCAATTGCGTCTTGGCCAGTTCCAAGATAGTGGATGTTTCAATCTTGAACTCAGCCTTCATATACCGCGAAAGCCGAAGCTTATTGCGCTCTGCACATGGCATTTCATTCCAATCACAAAGGCATAATTCATCGCCCACCGATGCTAGGATAATTTCTCCACAAGGCGAACTGTAATATTGAATGTTTACTTGCTGCATTGTATCAGATACGTTTGAACAGTTTTTTATTTTTCATACAGTTCTATCGGCAAACCATCTGGGTCACTGAAGAATACAAATCGCTTGCCAGTATATTCATCTGTACGGATGGGTTCATGAGCGATGCCTTTACTGTCAAGTTCATCAATTGTATCCGAAAGATCATCCACCTCAAAAGCAAGATGGCGCAGACCGGCAGCTTCCGGATAGGAAGGACGTGCAGGTGGATTAGGGAAGGAGAAGAGCTCTATGACATACGAGTCATCAAGCCAGCAGTCTGCCTTCCAGGAGTCACGTCCTTCACGATAATTTTCACTTACTATATTCATTCCGAGCACATCTGTATAGAAATGCTTGGATTTCTCATAGTCGGAGCAAATCACGGCTACATGATGGATTTTGTTAAGTTTCATTGGATATTATTATATTGTTAATCAATGATTTATCAACTACTCATGTCTTGATAGTCCGGGAATGATTACCCTTCATGGAGCTCATTCTGATTTACGATTGAATCTTTGAATTCTTTCTTTGACTATTCGCAAATAGGTACGTTTCATCTTACCGTCCAAAAAAGGATAGCTTTTCTCATATCCTACTATATTTAAATGGTTTGACGAATCTCATATTTAACCTCCATGCCAAGGATATCCATGATTTTTTCAACCGTCGATAGGGATGGGTTGCCTTTGCCGCTCTCTATTTGCTTGATGGTAGAAATGGCTACCTCAGACATGTCAGCAAGGTCTTGCTGGGTTATTCCCAAGGCCTTACGCTGCAATTTCATTACTTCTTGAATTTTCATACCAAGTAGTATATTATATTGTACTTTTCGTGCAAAGTTAACCAAAAAATCTAGATTACGCAAGAAAAGGTATAATATATTGTTCTTTTTATAAAAAATTATAAGTTTCTGAGATTTTTCTTGGTTTTTTGCCTTTGAATATTGTTTTTTTCTTAACTTTGCATGCACAATTCATTATAGAAATCATGACTATAGAAGAAGCTATCAAACAAAGACATAGTGTACGAAAGTACATACACAAACCTCTTTCAACTGAGGTAGTTAGAGCACTTGAAGAAAAAATCATGTTTGATAAGGCAGACAGGAAGCTTATGGTAAATAGAATGTTTGCAGTACACCCTATTGAGAGGAATCACCATATAACTTTAGCAATTAGTTTTTTTAATGATAAAGCATATAAATTGTATTGCAAGGATTATTATCTTAAATATCCGTAAAAAAATTACGGCGTATTGATATTTTGTATATCTTTGCAACTGCTTAGCTGCACTTGACATTATAATAAAAGATAGTTTGCATTGTTTAAGTGTGTATTAGCTTTGCACCAACAAAATTGTTTTCAATTAAAAATAAAGTATATATAAGCATGCTAGTAAAATTTGCCGTAACGAACTATAGAGGATTTGCCAATCGCATAGAATGGGATTTGTCGAAACCAAGTAACTATTCGTTCAATACTTTTGCCATTAAAGATGGTATCATCAAGAATGGCATCGTATATGGACCTAATGGTTCTGGCAAGTCGAACTTTGCAATGGCCATCTTCGACATTACCAATCATCTTTCACAGAAGTGGAAGAAGGTGAACTATTATGATAACTTTACATATACGGGAAAGTTGAACTTCCCCGTAAAATTTGAATATACATTCAAGTTTAGAGATAATACGTTACTATATACATATAGCAAATCACCTGATGGAAAACTGGAGGAAGAAGAACTTGTTGTGAATAACAAGCTTATTTTCTGCAACAAGAATTCTGTCTTGACATTGGATGATGTTGAATTCCCGATGGATTCTGCGGTGAAGGCAAACCTTGCCAATAACGCCAATAATGTATCCATCGTAAACTTTCTGCTTACTTCCTATCCTCTTGCCAAGGAACATTATCTTCTGAAACTGCAGCAATTCGTAAACTCAATGTTATGGTTCAGAAGTGTTGAAAAAAATGAGTTTATGGGGTTGGCTACTGCTCCGGCAAATCTCGATGAGTATATCATCAAGAATAAGCTGACTCGGGACTTTGAGGAATTCATCCATCGGGTAAGCGGACAAAGTTTTGAGTTTCAGGAGCCAAAGGATGATGATAAAGAATTGTATTGCGTATTTGGATTAGGTCGCATTCCATTCGATAAGATTGCATCAACGGGTACTCAATCTCTGATGCTGCTATATTACTGGCTGAAACAGATGACAAAAGCATCGTTCGTTTTCATAGATGAATTTGATGCATTCTATCATTTCAGACTCTCTTATGAGGTTTGCAAAACCCTCTTTTCCCTTCCATGTCAGGCTTTTACGTCATCACACAACACCTATCTGATGACCAATGACTTGCTTCGCCCAGATTGCAATTTCATCTTGCAAGACAACAAAATCAAGCCGTTGAGCGACTGCACTCAAAAAGAGTTGAGATTCGGGCATAATATAGAAAAAATGTTTAGAGGTAACGCATTCGAAGTATGATACTATTCGTTTTTGAAGGAGTAAAACGGGAGCCGGATTTGTTCCGCACCATCCAGCGATTATACTTTGCAAATAGAGATGAGCAGATAGTATGTTCCTATAACAACAACATCTATCAGCTATACAAAGATTTGCAGGAGTATGATGGCGATGGAGATATTGTGTCTTTGCTGATGGAGAAATTTGCTGGTCAAGCAGACAATCCGCTCAAGGATATTGATGCATCTGCTGACATTTCTGAAATCTATCTGTTCTTCGACTATGACTTTCATAACCGGAATTTATCTCTCGAAGAAATCAACAGGCAGGTAAAGGAAATGCTTGAAACATTCAACAACGAAACGGAGTTTGGTAGGCTATATATTGACTATCCGATGGTTGAGTCTATACGATATACTAAGCAGTTACCCGATGCAAACTATTGGACGTATTCTGTAACACGTTCTGAGTGTGGTAAGTTTAAAGGTGTATCTGCAGATTTTTCTGCGTATGACAGTTTCGATTTCATCCTACTGAAAGATCATCGAGAGCCAACAGAAGTAGAGATGGAGGAAGTTAAGCAAAATTGGGAATATTTAAAGGAAATGAATGTGGGAAAAGCGAACTATCTATGTAAGGGGAAGAATACGATGCCTGCATCTAAAGAAGACATACTTCAAGACAAAATATTCAACTCACAAGTAGAACAGTATGTGAATACCGAAGATTGCAAAGTAGCTGTACTCAATGCTTTCCCAATTTTTCTGTTTGACTATTTCAAATAATATTTTAAGAGAAGGTTATCATACGAGGACATTCTATTAAGCAACAAATTTGGACTATCTAAAATTATAGCAGTCTTGCGAATTGATAAATTCGTTTTAAAAAAAGGGCTAGTCCCATAATCAGGACTAGCCCCCAGTTTTAATTATTTTCTCGATGCAATGAATGTATCTTGAAAGCTGCATAGCACTTCAAGAAAGATTACTTAACCTCAATGTGCTTAACATCGTCTTTCTTCTCCTCCTTGGCTATCTTAGGAATCTCAATCTTCAAGACACCGTCACTGACCTCAGCGGAAATCTTCTCCTGATTAGCATCCTCTGGCAAAGCATAACTCTGAGAGTAGCTGCTGTAAGAGAACTCACGACGCAAGTAATGCTCTTCCTTCTCTTCCTTCTTCTCATCCTTGTTCTCGATGGATACATTCAGATAACCATCCTTATCGATGTTCATCTTGACCATATCTTTCTTCAAACCAGGAGCTGCAACCTCCATCGTATAAGCTGTAGCACTTTCCTTGACGTTGACTGCAGGAGCTGTTGCGTTCATGTGTGGCATCAAGCCTGCATCAAAGAAGTTGTCATTAAACCAACTGTTCAACCAATTTGAAACACTGTTATTTCTACGAGCTAACAACATCATGTAAAACCTCCAAATTCTATTTTTCTCGTCCTCTCTTCGCCTTCCGGCTCAGTCGGGATTTCTCATTGTTTTTAATTTATCCTTTTTAATAACGATTGCTTCGGCTTACGAGGCTCAAGGATTTCTAGAAACCCTCAACTGTCATTACTTAGGGTTCTTGTCGTTCCCCTTGCCCTTTCGGCTTCGGCTTTCATCCTGGGTAAGAGCAAGTTATGTGCCAGTCTCGGTTTGTATATCTAGAGTGAGCCATTTTTGACAGGATTGGCATCAAAGGATAATTAATTTAAACTTTGCTGCCAAATTTATCCATTTTCATCCGTTTATTCTCTGCTCTCCTATCCGTTTTCTAAGGGTGATTATGATAAATAGGCGGTACGTATATATAAATATCATCAGTTTGGAATTTGTACTTCGGAAATATGCGAGTGTCAAATATTGTTTCTTAATTATCGCAATTTCCGTATTTTCAATCTAGAAGGTCATGATGATAAAAATCTTTTGGTTTGATAGCGTATTACTTGCTCTCTGCAAGACGAATCACCTATAGTTGTACGACCGTAAGGCTACAGTTGTACGACTATATAGGCTATAGTTGTACAACTCTGGAGTTATAGTCGTACAACTATAGGGGTTATAGTTGTACGACTACAGAATTCCGCATTTCCGAAGAAATTAGTGAGATTTATAACACGTTGAATATCTGGCGATTACGAATTTCGCCATATTTCCAATATTCTTCAAGAAATATTTTCCGAGCGGAAATTCGTGATTTTCAGAGGATTTAAATCATGATTTTGTAAAAAAAATAAGCCTGGTCAACTGACGGAACATGATATCTGTATAATGACCACTTATATCTGAAATAGGGCTATTTTTGATTAATTAATAGTTATTTTACTCACATTTTAGCAAATATCATTACCTTTGCAATTTGTATGGTTATATCATCGACTCACAGACGGGTAAACTGACAGAAGTAAAATAGAAACAGAATAAAGAAATTAGTTTAAATTAAAACACGTAATATTAAGAATATGATTTCATTTGAAAGTGATTACAACAATGGTATGCTGCCAGAGATTCTAGAAGCTCTTGGCAAGACTAACAGTGATAAAACATCTGGTTATGGTTTTGATCCATACTCAGAATCTGCAAAAGAGAAAATCCGCAAGGCTGTGGACAATGAGAATGCAGAAGTGTTCTTCCTGACAGGCGGTACGCAGACCAACACCACGGTCATTGATTCCGTCCTCATGGGATGCGAAGGAGTAATCTGTGTGGAAACCGGTCATATCGAGGTACATGAATCAGGAGCAGTAGAAGCTTTCGGGCATAAGGTCATTACCCTGCCAGGAAAAAACAGCAAGCTGACAACCGGCACCCTGTCAGCCTATATGGATACCTTCCTAGCCGACGAATCGCATCCTCACATGGTACAGCCAGGCATGGTTTATATCTCGATGCCGACTGAGTTCGGAATGGTCTACACCAGAGAAGAACTGGCTGCGCTATATGCAACCTGCCAGAAATATGACCTCCGTCTCTTCATCGATGGTGCACGACTGGGATACGGTCTGGTTTCAGCGGCATGCAACTATGACTTGCCATTCCTTGCAAAACATTGTGATGTATTCTATATCGGCGGAACCAAGGTGGGTGCCATGATGGGAGAAGCTGTGGTATTCTCGGGCATGAAGGCACCGAAATACTTCTTCACCAACGTGAAGCGTCATGGAGCCTTGCTTGCCAAGGGCAGAATGCTCGGCATCCAGTTTGACACGCTGTTTACGGATGAGCTCTATTTCAAGATATCGCGCCATGCCATCGCTATGGCTACCCGCATCCGCAGCATCTTCGAAAAGCATGGTATCGCCATTGCCTACGATTCCCCAACCAATCAGCAGTTTGTAGTACTCTCACCTGCCCTCTACGAAGCCCTTTCCCAAAATGTAGCATTCGAGATATGGGAAAGAAAGAGCGAACATGAAATCATCTGCCGATTCGTTACAAGCTGGGCAACAAAGGAGGAAGAACTCGACGAGCTAGACCGTATTCTTCAAGCTTACGCTTAAGAAGGCTAAGGATGGTTCTCCTCCAGAATCATCCTTAGCAATTCTTCATTTGCCTCGTTGTTAATCTCTGCATCCTCCAACTCGGAGAAATAGTCAAGCGTTGCTGAACATTCGCCTGTGATATCTATCCCTATCACTTTCTCATGGGCATAGATGATGCGAAGCACGGCTTGGAGCTGCATAAGTGTCATATCTCCATTGCTCCAGTCGGTGATGGCATCCTGCTTTCTCAATACATCCTTGTCGATGGATATGTAAACCGGCTCATGTATAAGTTTACCAGCCGTCGACGGCCAAGCCTGGTGATGGTCTATCTCTGCCTGACTGTAGAACAACACCCTCTCTCTCAAGTGAACAGGCACCTGGGCTATCAACTCGTCCGATGCCCCCACAATGATAATGTGTTTGACAAACGGGTTCTTCTCCAAAACATCTCTCACCCAACCGCCACATGACACAACACCCTCCCATTCCGGTTGCTGCATATCCGGATGATGGTCGAAAACAATGAGCGAGAAAGGTTCATGAATTCTTGACACCCAATATTCCGTAAGATAATGGAAATCTCCGGAATCTATGAAATGAACGGCTTTGGCAGGAAAAGGAGCCAATCGGCGATGCAGTTCCTCTCTACCCTCTTCGTCACAATAGCAGTCTACCCCTTTCATGTCCCGGCAATCTACATGGATAATATTCTTATTTGAGGCAAATGCCTCCAATTCGTATACGCCGGTAAAGTTAAGGAGAATGATAGGTATTTTCTTTTTCATATTGAATCAATTTTCTAAATGCTGGTTGCAAAAATACCTAATATTCATAAATACTTGATGAATTATACATTATATTATTGTTAAAATTAGTTTTTTTTATACTTCTACACAAATTTACCAAAATCATATTAAAACAATTTAATTTTCAACAAAAACATAGTAAATTCGTATTTTTATCTATATCTTTGCAGAAAATTGAAACATATAGTAATGGTATTTAAAAATGCACTTATATTGGATAAACATAGATGTAATGTTCCCCATTACATCCTCAACTGTAGTCTTCGGAAATAATATCTATCTTGCTTGAGATAACATATTATTAACGAATTTAAAATTACATGGGTTTAATCATTTTATATTTTTTAGGTGCTTTGTCACTATCCTTTTTATGCTCCGTCCTGGAGGCGGTATTACTTTCTACTCCGATGTCGTTTATCTCGATGAAGGAGAATCAAGGCAGCAAGACTGCCTCACTGATGAAACAGTATAAGAATAACGTAGACCGTCCGGTGGGTGCCATCCTTTCGCTCAATACCATCGCCCACACCATAGGTTCTGCCGGTGTAGGAGCCGAGTCTATGAAACTCTTTGGCGAAGAATACTTCGGTATCATTTCCGCCATTCTCACTCTGTTGATTCTGGTACTTTCAGAAATCATCCCGAAAACCATCGGAGCTTCATATTGGCGCTCTCTTGCCATGACATCTACCAAGATCATCCGTGTGCTCATCTTTATCACCTATCCTTTGGTACTGCTTTCGGAACTTATCACTAAGGTATTTACTCCGAAGAACCACCAAGCTTCCGTGAGTCGCGAGGAGGTATCGGCCATGGTAGACGTAGGTACTACAGAAGGCATCTTCCGCGAATCGGAAAGCAAGATCATCAAAAGCTGCATTCGCCTGGCAGGAGTAAAGGCCAAGGAGGTGATGACTCCATCCATCGTAGTAGAATCAGCCAACATGAATCTGACTACCAAGGAGTTTTACGAACAGAAAGAATGGAATTTCTCACGCATTCCCGTTTATGACAACAATAAAGATATCATTGTGGGATACGTATTGAAAGATATGGTTCTCAAATTGGTTTCAGACGATGAGTTCCAAACCAGATTATCCGAACTGATGCGTCCTATTCTTTCCTTCAACGAGGATGAATCTCTATACCAGATATGGGAAAAGATGTTGGAAAAACGAGAACACATCTCTATCATCGTAGATGAATACGGATGTCTGAGAGGAGTGGTTTCCATGGAAGACGTAATCGAAACGATGACTGGCGTAGAAATCGTAGATGAAGACGATGTGGCTGTAGACATGCAAGCCTTGGCTAAGGAAAAATCGCGTATGATGCACCAAGGTGTTGCTTCTGCCATTCCTGGCAGTAAAGCTTAATATTTACAGAACATTGCATTTTAACAAGAGAGGGTGGGTCATGGAGTTATGACCCACCCTCTCTTGTTTATCCTGGAAATATCGCAACCTTGATGACGCCATCCCTGCGGTTCTCGAAAACATCGTATGCCTCTTCTATTCTTGAAAGTGGGAAACGATGGGTAATCAGAGGAGTGGTATCTATCTTTCCCTGGGCTATCAAATCAAGGATTTCCCCACAGTCGCATCCATCCACACCTCCCGTCTTGAAGATGAGGTTCTTGCCATACATATCAGGAAGCGGAAGCATCTGCGGCTTGTCATACATCGCAACGATGGTGACGATGGCATTAGGACGGGCACACTTCCAGGCAAGCTGGAAGGTATCAGGTCCACCTGCAACCTCCATCACCACATCAGCTCCCCCATGCTGACTATGTTGTTTGACAAATGCCCCACAATCCTCCGGTTCAACAACCATCACCTGCGGATAATGCTTCTGGATGAACTCTCGCCTATCCTTTGATTTCTCACAGACGATGATGTTTCTCGGATTCTTGAGCAGGGTGCAAAGCAAACAGCAGACACCCGTAGGGCCAGCACCGATAATCAAGACTGTATCCTCTTCTGTAATTTCAGATATTCTCGTAGCCCAGAATCCAGTAGCAAGGATGTCGCCAACGAAGAGCGCCTGCTCATCGCTTACCGAATCAGGAATCTTGTTCAAGCCGGTTGTAGCATAAGGAACCCTCACATATTCCGTCTGCCCGCCATCGATTCTGCATCCCAGAGCCCATCCGCCATGTGGAGAAGTACAGTTGTTCACATATCCATGCTGGCAATAGAAGCATTCTCCACAGAAGGTCTCTACATTCACGGTTACTCTGTCTCCCGGCTTCACATGGGAAACCCTCTCCCCTACTTCCTCTACAATGCCTACCATTTCGTGGCCAACAGTAATCCCCGGTACTGCGCGAGGCACAGAACCATGCTTGATATGAAGATCACTGGTGCAGATACTGCTCAGCGTTACTCTTACGATGGCATCATGCTCATCTATTATCGTAGGCTTCCCTTTTTCTGTGAAGCCAAACTTTCCTTGCTGGATATATGTAAATGCTTTCACCTTAATTATATATATAAGTATTATTATTCACGTTAAATCATGCTGCGAAGTTACAAAAAACATTTTAATCATACAAGAAAAAATACAGATTCTTTCTCACCTTTTGACCTGTAAACTATTAAAAAGTCTGTCTTTTTTACAAGTAAGACCATTTTTTGTGATTTTTCAGCAAACAAAACCATAAAATATACTCTGATGTTCAAATAGTTAGCCAAAAATTTGGAGAATAGAATATTTTTTCTTACCTTTGCAAATGAAAGATTTGAATTCAATTTTTTACAAAATATAGCATGTATCAAGATTTAGATTTTACTGATAACAATTACTATCAGGAAGATTATATAGATTCGCCGGTTGATGATTTCGACTGGATGCCTAATTTATTTGCCAAGCTCGCAAATCACCTGCGAACTTCAACTTCTGCTGATGTTATCAGATTGGGAACCATCGGCTGCATCAGAAACAATGAGCCGGGAGATGATTCACTTCTCCAATGGGAAGAAGTAGAAACAATGCGTCGCTATATAGATAGCGTTAACAGAGGCTTGGGTGCACCAGAAGATCCCACACTCCAGCAGTTGCTCCATTCTACAGAATGGACTAACTATGGTATTTTTACCATGAACTTTATCTCGGATAAGAACCTCGACTATAAAGGAATCTGTGAGGTTGAAAATACAAATCTCTCATACGCCAGCATGGCTTTTTTAATTGCTCTGGTAAAAGGGATGAGTATGATTAATCTCAAACATCCTTCAGCAAAGGGAGAAAACAATCATATTTTCACATACGTAATTCCAAGTCAATTCTCCACCTTCTCCTTTGCTTCATTCCTCAATGTGGCCAATGCACGTCTCGCTAACAAAGAAGATATTTCTGAACAGGAGATTGAAGAGTTGACCCAACTTGCTTTCAAGAGTCGCTACTGGAAACAAGAGACCTCACTCAAGAGTGAAGACAGCGAGTTGTTCATCTATGTCCTCAAGAACATCATTTCGGAAATTCTGGGACTGAAGCTTGACATCAATGCGGAATCCTTTGCCAAACAGGCAAAGAAGGAAGAGAAAAAGACTGCCACTCCAACTGTAGATAACCATAAGAAGGAAAAGAAAAAAGAAAAGACTATCCTGAAAGATAATTCCAAACCTTCTTTGGCATCTACGATGGTAAAAGTCTTAACAGAGGAGTCCCTCCCGCAAACCAAAGAGAGTCTTATTGATAAGACTATGCAACTCTATCCTACTCTCAAGATAAACTGTTTCAACACCACCCTATCAAGACTCCATAAAAATGAAGTTCTGAATTATTATAATGGTGGACTGATTGGAATAAAAGGCAAAAGATACGGAAGAGGCTACAAGATAATTAGCCGTTTACATAAACATAAGGAAACAGATTAAGGCTAAATTTTGTGCCAAGAAAATCCAAAGGCTAAAAGACCATTGGGTTTTCTTGGCACTATTTTTTCTTGAAAGTTTGCAAGAGTTTTCCATCAGGCGCAAACAGTTCATTCCTGACCTCAAAAGTTGATGGCTCTGGTTTCACGTTGGGCCATGACTGGTATAACCATCATAGAACTTGTGAATGCGGTGAAAACTTACTTGAAAGCAGTTCAATGACAAAATAATAACCTAAAAAAGAAACTTACTTGTAGTTTTTCCGGCAATTAGTCAATTCTACAATTAGACAATTAAGAATTTGATTCTCTATAAGGAGAAAACCACAAAACTGTTTACCTAAAACCAAAAAACTACGCATAAACCACAAAGTTGTTTACCAAAAATCACTGCATTTTGTAGCACAAACCACATTTTTGTTTACCTAAACCACTATTCTATTTACCTAAACCACATAACTGTTTACCTGAAACCACTATTTTGTTTACCTAAAACCACAAAACTGTTTACCTATCCTAGTAAAAAGCAGTTGCTCCTTTTTAGGTAAATAGAAATGTGGTTTTTACCTAGTTAAATTCATGAGAAAAACAGGTAAACAGAAATGTGGTTTATGATAAAAATCGATGAACGTTCTGCCAGGTAAACAGTTTTGTGGTTTTTAAATTCTTATTCAGTTGCTACTCAAGAAAAGATTAAAAAGTCTAGACAACTTCTTTAGGCGTTTCACATAACATACTAATATACTGATAGTTATACATATACTCAAATTGCATTCAGGTGCCGGATTTCAAATAAAATAAGATAAAAAATAGTATCTTATCAAGATAAAAACCACAAAACTGTTTACCTGAAACCACTATTTTGTTTACCAGAAACCACAAAACTGTTTACCTAAGAATAAAAGACTGATATAAAAATGATATAACTTATTACATATCAAATTATAACACGGGATTTGGTAAATAATTAATATAACCTCAAAATGGAATGAATTATATACATGACATTTCAGGTAAACAGTTTTGTGGTTATGATGATAAGCCATTCTTAAAAGTAGGTAAACAGAAATGTGGTTTTACATATCAAAAAGAGGAAGTACGGTACTCCCCTACTTCCTCTTCTGCTTTCTTGTTCTGCTTAGCCTCTATAGAATACAGGCATGAATGAACCGACACAGTCAAAAAATTCTTGTGCCAGCCTTTCAAGACCCGATGTTTTCAAAGCAGCAAAATCATCATCACTAGCAGCAATACAGAATCTGTCATTCTTGATTCCTATGAATTTGCATCTGCCCAACAGGGCTTGCTGACTGGTATCCTGTACCATCGAAATAAACTGATTCCATTGCTCAAAACCTTGAGTCGTGTCTACTTCTATCTTCTTGTCAGGATTCTGATATACATGCGCAAAAAGATCTCCCTGCTGCGTGGCATCATCAGATGTTTTCTTTCCCCTATTACGGTTTATTTTTTCATTCAGACGACGAGCAATATCTGCATCTTTATCTCCGATATGATTGATACCTACATCCGTCCGCTTGATATGGAAGATAACATATTCAGGATCTCCCTTATGCTTTCCGTTCCGATAAATAAAGTCTTCTTCAGAAAATTCATCAAATACGATATCTGTCTCACTGCGACTAGCCATTCTGTTGAGATCTTCCCTTACCACATCGAGTACCTGTTTTCTGAATTGCGAGAATTTAGGATATTTATTCATCACAGGCTCCCCCTTGTCGTCAAGCAGAATATTGCCATGTTCATCAAGTTCTACCAGACCCAAATACTGTTTCATCGGCAAAAACTCAACCTTAACATCCAAGCTCTTGTCTAATCCCATCTGACGAAGCAGATATATATAGAGTCGAGGTGTATTCACCTTCTTGGAATATTTAGCAATCATGGAGATATGGTGAATATATCCCTGACGCATGTCAAAAAGGCTCATAGTGAGTTTTGGATCTATCTCAAGTATTACTTCACCCTTGATGCGTTCTACTTTCTCACCATCGCTCTTTGTATAGCCTTTCTGCGTTGTCGGAATCTCGATGTTTGAAAATACGTGCTGTATCTTCTCTGTCTTGCTATCCGTCTTTACACGCACCGACAGGTTGAGGATATCGTTCTTCAGCGTATCACGCAGATTCTTATAATTATGAAACTCCGTTGATACCTGAAAATCCTTGATGTCTATTTTGATGGGCGGAATCTCCATAACAGCATGCTCTATTCCTTTCTCGAAAAGATAGTCGGAGCGTGCATCTCCAAGCACTCTCTTCTCGGTAAAATACTCTTCAACATACTTCTGCAGATGGGTACTTGCAACCATCAATATGTTTTGTTGCAATAATGTATATTGCTTATCCAATTTTGTCAGCGAAAAAGGTGTGTTAATCCACACCAGATTCTTGTTTCCTTTTGGTTCACTCATATAAAAACCACATTTCTGTTTACCATAAACCACAAAGTTGTTTACCTAAAACCACTTTTTTATTTACTTAAAACCACATAAATATTTACCCGAAACCACCAAGCTATTTACCATAAACCATATTCCTATTTACCTAAAACCACTTTTCTATTTACCATTTCAAACATAACTCATTATTAATCAAGCTATTATGCTCTCTGTAATAAATAAGAAATATATAATTTATTATAAAGAATAATCTATAATTATCATTCTTTTGGTAAACAAAAATGTGGTTTTTGTAGGAACTTATACCTTATTTTTAAGCTTAGCGCTTTTTTAGGTAAACAGTTTTGTGGTTTTCACCCTTTTAATAACTACTTTTTGTTTGCTTACTTTTTCAAGTAATCCATCAGGATATTGTAGAGCAGGTTTTCCTGTGGGATATCATCTGAGAGGCATTTCATCTTCAGGAGAAGGAGTTCTTCCTTGTTAAGATATGTAGCCACACTCGTTCTAGTGCGTCTTTCCTCTGTAGTCCAGTAACTTTTTCTCTTGCGACCACCTTTAGATATATTTTTATCCTCTTCGCTTTTTGCCATTTCTGTGTTTAATAAACTTGGTCGGTCGTTCATACCCATATTTTCAAGAGACTCACCAATTTCTTCTAAATTTCTTTTTGCTACAGCCATAATTCTTATATTTTATAAGTTTATCTTCTTTTGTTTTATTATTACATGTTTCAACCTACCCTACCAAGATTAGATTTTGATGTTGAACATGCGCTTGATAGCAATTTCGTAATCGATACCTGTACTTGAGTAAGGTGCATATTCGAATATGCTTTGTCCGTGTGCCTGAGCTTCCAGGAACTTTACAGAGCGTCGGATACGGCAAGGCAGAATTAAGTCGCCATGTTTTTCGCCTAAAAGTTTGCTCAACTGCTTGGTAATCTTGGTTCGTTCATCTACCATAACTGGCAGGAGTCCAAGTAATTCCAAATTATCGTTCATGTGGAACTCTTTCACTTCATCCATTACGCTGAGTACTTCACTTACTCCCTTGACAGATAATGCTTCCATCTGTACTGGAATCAAAATCTTGCTCGCTGCAACCAAAGCATTATAAGTGTTCTTGGAAAGTGCTGGAGGACAGTCGATGAAAATGTAGTCGAAATCATCAAATACGTTTTTCAGTCCTTCTCCTGTCATGTCATGGCAATCGTTGTCTTGCAAGCATCCCAGTAATACCGTGTAGCTCTTCATCTGTTCTCTCAGTGAAGGGCCTCCTGGAAGGTGTTGCTCTATATTTTCCATCTGAGCGGATCCTGGAACTGCATATACTCCATTTTTACATTTGTAGACTGGCACACCACTCTGTTTGCACATGGCGTTGTATATGTTATCATTATCGTTATCTCTCACTCCGAAAAGCGAAGAGAGGTTGCATTGTGGGTCTAAGTCTATTACCAGAACCCTGAGATTGTGATTCAACCGGACTATGCCAGAAGCCAGAGACTGCACAGTAGCCGTCTTGCCTACTCCACCCTTGTTGTTCACTACTGCAACAATTTCCTGTAGTTCATGTTTCATATTTCTTTTTTCTTATTTCACGTTATTGTTTAATCCAATTTACATATATTAGAATTGCTGGCAATTAGAATAAACGGATTGACTTATATTCTTTCGTTCTGAAAGACTAAAAGTCTTATTTCTGGATTATCTAATGTTCTTTAGTTCTAATATTGGTTGCAAAAATAGCCAAAATAGTTGATATAAAAGAATTTATCTTCCTATTTCTTTGTAAATATCCTTTTTTTTATACTTTTCTAACAATCTTCATGAAGAATAAGCATCACTTCGAATATGCTACTAAGCGAAAATATGAATATCCTAATAGACGGACAAATTAATTAAACTTATATTTTAATATTCTATTAAACATATATTTATATAGACTTTTATACTAATAAATGAATATGCTAATAAATGACTATACTAACATATGAATAAACATATCTATGAATAGTCATATAAACCTAAGAACCGATAAACTAATAGACATAAAAACGTATGTTAGAATAGATGAAAATATAAAAATACGTTTAAACAAATATACTAACTGCCAGCAATTATAATAATCTGATGATTGGCGAGCTAAACATGTATATTACAAACCTAACATGTTAACAGTCTATAATTCAACATCTTAATTATCCTTTTTATAGAATATCTATCATGTATAAAGTTAGAATGTTAGTTTAGTCTAATTGCCTAATAAACTAAAATGCGTATATTCAACAGGAATAGTTTGTATAAGATATGTTAATTTTTCCTCTAAGTGCATACAACCTATTGAAATTTTCAGTATCTTTACAGAGTTAAACTGATGTCGAACCTTTAAAACTATAACATCATGAAAATTGGTATTCCAAAAGAGATTAAAAATAATGAGAACCGTGTTGGAATGACACCAGCAGGAGTAGCTGAATTCATTCGACATGGTCACGAAGTGATGGTTCAGCATACGGCTGGAGAGAACAGCGGATTTGCTGATGAAGCGTATGAAAAGGTAGGAGCCATAATCTTACCCGACATTCAGAGTGTATATCGTGAGGCAGAAATGATAGTAAAGGTGAAAGAGCCTATCGCTGAGGAATATCCACTTATTCATCAAGACCAGCTTGTATTCACTTATTTCCATTTTGCCTGTGACAAGGAACTTACCGATGCCATGCTCAAGAGTGGTGCTGTCTGTCTGGCTTATGAGACTGTGGAGACAGATAACCACCATTTGCCTTTACTCATTCCGATGAGTGAAGTAGCTGGAAGAATGGCCATTATTAATGGTGCTTTTTATCTGCAGAAGACAAAGGGTGGAAAAGGAAAACTGATGAGTGGTGTACCTGGTGTGAACCGCGTCAAGGTTTTGGTATTGGGCGGCGGAACCGTAGGAGAAGCTGCAGCAAGAATGGCTGCAGGAATGGGAGCTGATGTATGGATTACAGATATCAGTTTGCCTCGTCTTCGTCAGTTAGAGATGGAGCTGCCTATCAATGTACACACGCTCTATTCCAACGAGCATAATATTCGTAGAGAATTGACAGATGTGGATATCGTTGTGGGTAGTGTGCTCGTACCAGGTGATAAGGCGCCGCATCTTATCACGAAAGATATGTTGAAATTGATGGAGCCAGGAACTGTACTTGTTGATGTAGCAATCGATCAGGGTGGCTGTTTCGAGACATCGCATCCAACCACACATTCTGATCCGACATATATGGTCGATGGAATCGTTCATTATGCAGTAGCTAATATTCCTGGTGCAGTGCCAAATACCTCTACTACAGCCTTGACCAATGCTACGCTGAAATATGCATTGGCTCTCGCTGATAAGGGTTGGCGAAAGGCCTGCAAGGAGGATAAAGCCCTGTATAGGGGTTTGAATATCGTAAATGGAAAGGTGGTATTCAAGGCCGTAGCGGATGTCTTCGGACTGGAATATGAAGAAATGATACTCTAAGTAGAGTAGGGGAGGGTTCCATAACACAAAAGCTATGGGATCCTCTTTAAATAATGTATTACGGAGAACAGAATACACTTTGTTTGATTTGAACGTTTACTGATAGCATTTTTTTAGAGAAAAAGACTTAAAAACCGGGAAAATGTAAGGAAAATAGGAGAAAATGCAGGAATATGTGTATAAAATAAGTTAATTTTGTAACATGATGCTACAGTTTTAGATATTTTTTATACTTTTGTGCCATGAACATGAAGTTTAACTAACATTCAGTTATTATGAAGAAGAAAAAAAGCTTGTTGCTTTTCTTGGCAGCAACTTCAGCCAGCTTTGTGCAGGCAGCCCTTCCAGTTCATACCAGTTTTGCGGCTGGTATTGAAAATGTGCAAGAAAAAGGTCATACCTTTGTAAAAGGAAGAGTGATTGATTCCGAGGGAAATCCTCTGGTAGGTGTCACGGTGCAGATCGAAGGCACGAGCTATGGCGTTATCACAGATGCTGATGGTAACTACATACTGGAATTTCCATCTATGGCGCATCCTAAAATTGTATTTTCCAGCATTGGTTACAAATCGAAGAGTATTGAATTTCGTGGCGTAAAAGAGCAAAACATGATGCTGGAGTTGGATCATGTTGCGCTGGATGATCTCGTTGTCATCGGTTACGGCAGCAAGAGCCGTAGGAATGTAACTACCGCCATCTCTACCGTGAGTCAGGAACAGATAAGCAAGTTGGCTGCTACCACACCAACCCTCGATGGTCTTCTTCAGGGTACTGTAAAGGGCGTATTGGCTACTACCGCAAATGGTGAGCCTGGTTCATCTCTCAAGTTAAACATCCGCGGTATTACATCTCCTTATCCTAAATCGGGTAAAGGTAACAACAACCAGCCTCTTTATGTCATTGATGGCGTTCCTACCTTTATGGAGGATACCGGCATCAACCCGCTCATCAATATCTCACCAAACGATATTGAGAGTATCGATGTGCTGAAAGATGCCGCAGCTACTGCGATCTATGGATCACGTGGAGCCAATGGTGTCGTTATTGTCAAGACCAAGAACGGAAAGCGCAATGAGAAGACCAAGGTAGATTTCGGCTACACATTCTCGTTCAGTAATCCTATCAAAAACTATAAGCCATTGAACATTTCTGAATACAAGAATGTGCAGGACGAGATTCTGCGTAATACTATAGACGGCATGAATGACGGCAGTTCGATAGTAGGTATGTATAGTTTTGATTATATTCTTAACCAGTATGGAAATGTTTCGCTCAATGAAGAAACGGGTCTTTATACCTATAATGGTCTTAATGAGAGTCTTTATGGCAAGGATAATGTCAACTGGGCAGATGAGGTAATCAACAAGAATGCACCTACACATCAGTATAATGTGGCTGTCAGAGGTGGAAGCAACAAAACCAACTATTCTTTCTCTTTCAACGGAATGAACCAGGAAGGTCTGTTACTCAATGACCGTATGGAGCGATATGGTGCAAGACTCTCTATAGATTCTGAAATCAACAAATACATCACCGTGGGAGGTGTGCTTGATTATACCTATTCTTCACGCAAGAGTGGAAGCAACGATCCTGCCTTGGGATATGATAATGACGGATGGATGACCCGTCCGGATTTGGCTGTACGCGATGCGGATGGCAATTTCCAGCGTGTAGATAAGTTCGGTCTTTATACCGATACCTATAATGATGCCAATGCGGTAGCTAAACTCCAGCGCAAGACGAAGTATGAAAATGATCAGTTCTCTGGCAATGCTTATATTGATATTAAGCCTGTCAAGGGATTGACCCTTCATGCTGATGCCAATATATCCAGATTCATCTTCAGCAATAGTTATTTCTCGCCAAAGATTACACTCCCGGAACAGTTGGGTATGGAGCCAACATCAACCTTGGCTGAGAGCAACTATCGCAACACCAATACTTCTATCAATTTCCGTGCCGACTACAAGTTTACGCTTACCGAAGCTCATCGTTTTGACGTGATGGCTGGTTATAGTGCTGACAGGTATTGGAGCAAGGAACACGACCAGGCTTATAGTGGTTTTCCTAACGATGATGTATTGAACAATGCCAGTTCTGCAACCACCGTCAATAAGCCAACCGAGACTTATTCCAAGAGTGGTCTTAATTCTATCTATGGTCGTTTGAGCTATGATTTCCTCTCACGTTATCTGCTTGATTTCAGTCTTCGTTCCGATGAGTCATCAAAATTTGGACCGGGTAACAAGCGCGGTACTTTCCCTGCAGTTTCTCTGGCCTGGCGCATCAATCAAGAGCCTTTCCTGGAATCTGTAAGAGATATTGATGATCTGAAGTTCCGTTTGAGTTGGGGTAAGACTGGTTCCACCAACGTATCAGACTTTTCTTATATCCAATATTTCAATGGTAATCAGTATGGCGGACAGAGCGGACTCACCCTTGCTTCTACTTATCCAAACAAGAACATCAAGTGGGAGATGACAACCGAGTATAATGCTGGTGTCGACTTTACTTTATTCAATGGTCGTCTGACTGGTAGCTTTGATATCTATCATCGTAAGACTGATGGCGCCTTGGCTCCAGCTCCTATCGCCCTTGAGTTTGGTATCGGCACCTATTACAGCAATATTCTTGATCTTACCAACAATGGTTTTGAATTCTCTATCGGTGGTGATGTGGTTCGTACCAAGGATTTCACCTATAACACTATGCTCAGTATCTCATCCAACAGGAATAAGATTAGCAAGCTCAATGGTTCAACTCTCGATATGATGCATCAGGATCTCTATATGGAAGGCCATGCCATGGGAACCGTGAAGGGATATAAAGTGGCAGGCATCTACCAGAGTCAGGATCAGATTAGTAAGTTAAACGAACAGGCTATGGACAAGGGATATGATTTCTATCAGGATGGAGCTGCTGTAGGTGACTACATGTATGTAGATACCAATGGTGATGGCTATATTTCAGAGGCCGACCGTACGGCGATTGCCAACCCAGAGCCAAAGGTATTCGGAGGATGGTCAAACACCCTTTCATATAAGAATTTCACGCTCTCTATGCTCTTCCAGTATCAGTTTGGTGGTGATGCCTACTACAGCACGATGCAGGAATCAGCCAGTGGAGCCATCGGTATGAGTATCTTGCGCGAGATGTATGGCAACACCTGGACACCGGATCGCACCGATGCCAAGTATGCCAAGTTGATGTGGATGCCTAGTGTCTATACCAACACACAGGCCAACGACCGCTATGTATATTCCAACTCATACTTCCGTTTGCGCAACATCACGCTCTCTTATACCTTTGAGCCAGCATGGTTAGAGCGCTTGCATGTGAGTGGTGCATCGGTGTTCTTCACCGCTACCAATCTCTTTACCATTACCGATTGGCCAGGTTTGGATCCAGATATGGCAGCCACAAATGCCTTTACCAAGACAACCGAGACCAAGGATGTATATCCAATGAGCCGTTCGTTCTCATTCGGTCTCAAATTGCAATTCTAACTCATTCAAAGAAACGAAGATTATGAAACATATAAGATATCAATTTCTGGCGTTACTGTCAGTATCAGCGCTCACATTCACATCGTGCGACTTGATAGGCAGCATCGATGATATGGAACCAGACCATGTGGTAACCGATTTGAATTATATTACCGATGCCGCATCTGCTCAGACTGCTCTCAATGGTGTTTACGCTTCCTGGCGCAGTACAGGTGTATCTTACTTGAGATATGGTATCGCCTCTATGGCGCATACCCAGACTCAGGCGATGGTGATGGGTGTAGATGAGTTTGCGGCAGAAAACATCCAGACCAATAACAGTAATGTGGAGACTGCCTATACAGCCTACTACAATGTCATCAATACCGCCAACACCTTCCTGGTTCACATCAATAAGCAGATACCAGGCATGACAGAGGAAAAACGTACCGAGATGATTGCAGAGGCTCGTTGCCAGCGTGCTTTGGCTTATCTCACTCTCCTGAAATGTTTCGGAGAATACTGGAAGCAGGATTCCCAATACGGAGTCTGCCTCTTCAAGGATGAGTTGGTAAGAGATAATCAGGTTCGTCAGCGTTCATCTGTAGCTGATACTTACAAGCTGATTTCTGAAGATCTCGATTATGCCATCGCCCATTGCGAACAGCATCCGGTAGATCATTATCATATGAGCAGTCTTTTTGCCAAGGCTTTGAAGGCAAAGATGTATTTTGCTCAGGATAACTATCCGGAGGCAGCAAGATTATCTGAAGAAGTGATTAATGAGGCTGAAGCAGCAGGATATGAACTGGAGAGCGACTATGCTAATATCTTTACAGAACAGTTCAATTCCAAGGAGATGCTTTTCGCCCCTTATACTGCTAATCCGAATGAATTGATGGATGCTTCTTGGTTTGCCTTTTCTCCAGGTTCACTCCTCAAGAAGGTGGCAGATGATTTAGTTCCAGATGATGAAACAGGTGGAGATATCGTTGTTCCAGATCCGGGAGAGGGTGGGGATGTAGTAGTTCCTAATCCAGGTGAAGGCGGTGATGTCGTGATTCCTGGCGGTGATGGCAGCGAAGGCGGTGATGTTGTATTGCCTGGTGATGGAGATGATGGTGGAATAGTTATCCCTGGTGGTGATGGTGGCGATTTCCCATTCCCTCCAGGTGAAGATGATGCAGCTTCCTACGATCCTCTTTATACTTGGGCATACACGGGTAAAGGCATGACTGGAATTGCCAAGTACAGCAAGTTGACTCCTGAGTTTATGTTCGAAGACTCCTATTACTTCATGCGCCTTGCCGAAGTTTATTATATCGCTGCCGAAGCAGAGGCTCGTCAGGGTCAGTATGCTAAGGCTCGTACGCTCTTGGCTACAGTCATCGAACGTGCTGGATATACTGAGGACGATGTGAACGCAATTGCCGATAGTGATCTTCTGGGTGAAATTCTCAAGCATAAGTTGTGTGATATGAGTAACGAAAATCTGGAAGAATGGTTCGATCTTTGCCGTTATAACCGTCAGGGTGGTTTCGAGAGTTGGACAGAAGATGAGAAAGCTGAACTTCCTAGCTTCCGCCGATATCTTCTTCCTATACCAAAGGCATCTATGGGAGCCAATAATCTTCTGGTTCAGAATCCGGAATATGTGAATCAATAAACATTATATAATAAATAATATCGAGAAAAAATGAATAAGATGAAAATGAAAACTTGCATGATGACACTTGCCGGTCTTGTACTTGCAATGGCTGCCAGTGCGCAGAATTTTGTGATGAAAGGTAAGGTTAAAGGTAACGTGGACGGCTGTTCTGTCATGTTGCAGAAGTATGGATTGGAAGGTGTTACCAATCTGGATAGCGTTACAATCAAGAATGGTGAGTTCACCCTCAAGGGGGTAGTTAACCAGCCTGAGCAGTATCAGATGGTTATTGATATGAACAAGCCAGGTACAGCTGAGCCTGACTATCAGAAAATATTCTCAACAAGAGTCTATGTAGAGAATAAGCCGATGACCTACGATGTAGATCTTACCGGTTTTCCTGCAGAGCGTGATATGAGTATGATAGAGCCTGTTGTAAAGGGTTCTACCACTCAGGATATTTATCAGGCTTATCTTGAACTGATGTCACCTATTCAGGACAAGATGCACAAGATGGATGATAGTATCAACCAGACTACCGATTTGGCACAGCGTGTAGCCCTTGCCAAGGAAGCCATCAAGTTGCAGGAGGAAATGCGCCATCAGACCAGTCTGTTTATTCAGCAGCATACCACTTCTCTGGTAGCCTTCGACTTGCTTCTCGAGAGTTTCTCTTCTTTACCAACCCCATATACCTCTCAGCAGATTGACGAGATGATGGGCTGGTTGAAGAACGACTGGAGTTCTTCTGCTCAATATCCGATGCTGCAGATGCAGGCAGAGATGGCAAAGCATACTGCTATCGGCAACCATTATATCGATGGTACCGTTGTCACTCCTGAAGGCAAGCAGGTGAAGCTTTCTTCACTTATCAAGAAGGGTGAATATACCATGTTGGAGTTCTGGGCTTCCTGGTGTCGTCCATGCCGTCAGGAGATTCCACATCTCAAGAAGGTACACGAGAAATACAAGGATTTCAACATCATCAGTATTTCTGTAGATGAGAGAGATGCCGACTGGAAAAAGGCAATGGCCAAGGAAGGAATGACCTGGACACAGGTTCGCAATCCTGAAGGTTTTGGCGGTATGGTGATGGGCGAGTATGGCATCAATGGTATTCCAGCCTGTCTCATCCTAGATAAGAATGGCAATTTCTATAAGACCAACATGCGTGGTGCTTATCTTGATGCTTTCTTGTACGATTACTATAAGAAATAAAATAGTTTAGTGCATAAAAATATTCCCCGATATGAATCCTCAGTATTCCTGCAGGATTCGTATCGGGGAATTTTGTTGATGAATTGTATGAAGGATGGATTTTCGCGAAATGAAAATCCATCATTGTTATTTACCATGCCTCCAATTTATCAGCAATCTCTGGCATCTTATCCTTGGTGAATACAGGATTCTTACCTTCCTTCTTCTGTTGGCGATAGTCTTTCAACAGGAAGACGGCCTGGCGGGAAAGCAGGACGATGGCCACGAGATTGCAGAGGGTGAGAAGAGCCATCGTGATATCTGCAAAACTCCATGCAAAATCCAGTGATACTACCGCTCCGACCATCACCATTGCTGCTACAGCAAGACGATAGACAAATACACCCAGCTTGGAGTCCCTGATATATCTCACGTTGGTTTCTCCATAATAATAATTGCCGATGATGCTGCTAAAGGCAAACAGCCATATCATTACCGCAACAAACGGATTGCCGATGTTTCCGATTTCGTGGGTCAGGGCATCCTGGGTGAGTTGAATTCCATTTGAAGCCGTAAGATCCACACCGCTCACCAGGATAATGAATGCAGTGCAGGAACATACCACCAGCGTATCTGTAAAAACACCCAAAGCCTGTATCAATCCCTGTTTTACAGGATGACTGACTGTAGCTACCGCAGCAGCATTCGGTGCACTACCTTCACCTGCCTCATTACTGAACAGACCTCGCTTGATACCCTGTATCACAGTAACGCCAAGAACTCCGCCAGCAGCCTGATTGAATCCGAAAGCATTCTCAACAATGGTAAGCAGAACCTTTGGCAGACTGGTGATATTCCAAACAACAACACCTACAGCTATCAGAAGATAAATCACAGCCATCACAGGAACCACGGTAGAAGAGAACTTAGCCACTCTATGGATGCCACCGAAGATGATGAGCAGGGTGAGCACAGTGAGGGCAATTCCCATGGTGGCAGGTTCTATGCCAAAAGCCTTCTGCCATGCCAGGCAGATAGTATTGCTCTGTACTGAATTATAGGCAAAGCCGAAGGTAATGATCATCAGCACGGCAAAAAGAATACCCATCCATCCTTTTCCCAAACCATACTTCATATAATAGGCCGGTCCGCCATAGAAAGATGTTTTGCCTTTTCGCTTGTAAAGTTGGGCGAGAGTTGATTCTATGAAAGCGGATGCAGAGCCCAGCAAAGCCAGCATCCACATCCAGAATACGGCTCCCGGTCCACCGATGCTGACGGCAGTAGCCACACCGGCAAGATTACCGGTTCCAATACGGCTAGCCAATGCTACCACGAATGCCTGGAAGGAAGAAATGTGTTTCATTTCTCCATCCACTTTCACCTCCATCGACAGTTCTTCGTGTCCTATTTCTTCCGGTTGTACCTTGTCGGGATGAATCAGCAGCCTGATCATCTCTCTGATAAGGCGGAACTGGACGAAACGGGTACGCCAAGTGAAAAACAGGGCACAGCATATCAAGACGGTGATGATGATATACGACCAAAGGAAATCGCTAACCTGAACTAAAATGTTTTGTATTGAATCTATCATTTATCTATTTAAAACTTATTATTTCTTTACTTTTTTATAACCTTCAGAACCTGGTCAGCAATACTTTTCATTCCCTTGATAGTAGGGTGACCGTTTTTCTTGTCAATATCATGAAGAGCAATGACAGGAACCTGATATTTGTTGCAGATCTTTTTTACCGACTCATTGATTACATCCTTGAGTTCAGAGTTTAAGATGAAATATACCTCTACATTAGGATAATGCTGTCGTATATCTGAAAGCAGCTTGGCCATGGCTGGGCGGAAACAATACAAATCTGCGCGCTTCCAGTCGCTATACTGATAGTTGCCGAGCGGGGCATCAGCCCAGTTGTCATTCGTAGCACCGCAAATCAGGATGATATCCGGATTGCCAAGAAGAGAACTTCGGGTGATGAAAGAACGGTCGGTATAATCTTCGTCACGGTAGCCAGTGTTGCAGATGGTAGCACCAGAATAGGAATTGATATTTCCCATCTTATAGCCTCCTTCCTTGATAACTTGCCACCACCAGGTTTGCTCAACCTTGTTTACATCTGTAGTTTCTGGTGGAGTAGTAGGTGAGTACCAGGTGGCATAACCCTTAGGAATGAACCCCTCGAAAGTGGAATACGAGTCACCGAGAACGGCAACGGTCTGCTTCACCTGTGCCATGAGCGGCATGAAGGTGAGCATAATGAAAGAAATGATAATCGTAAATCTTTTCATGATGCTTGTTCTTGTTTTAATGCTTCTTATGTAATTCTGCTGCAAAAGTAATATAAATATGTGAATAGACAAAAAATATCGGAGGAAAATTCATCTTTCTGTTTCTATTTTTGCCTAAAACTAAGCATGATTTGAGTTATACCATTATTTAAACATGTGCGCGCGCTAGCGCATATGCACGCAAGCGTACGCATGCATATATATAATAATGTATACACAAAAAAACTATTGCGTAAAGTCTTTATAGATGTTAAAATGCAACTAAAAAAGCAACTTTTTTGCGAAAAGATTTGGTGGAATGAAAAATAGTTAGTACTTTTGCACTCGCTTTTGAGAAATACACTTTCTCTTAGCAACAAAAGAAAGAGTTCTTTGAAAGATTTTACATAAACAGACAAGTAGTACAAGAAGCGGTTAACTTCTTAGAAATAAGAAAGTTGACTGGGTAAAAGAAACGAACCGTCAAGCAATTGACAAGTCAGGTTTACTAAGCTTCAATAAACGAAAAGGATATTCGTCCTAAGTACAGACAACAAACA